>VTLG01013004.1_pt1 | contig 29783 bp, 57 predicted proteins | sample 4694571 | NCBI WGS metagenome assembly VTLG01 (sample SAMN12604809, study PRJNA352737) | marine metagenome | biome: ENVO:00000447; feature: ENVO:00000209|ENVO:00000569|ENVO:01000036; material: ENVO:00002151; isolation source: viral sequences binned using virsorter ...
AATTCATGTCCGGCAGAATATAAATCAGGATCGTGAGTGTGCATATTGATTGCATGGAAATCTAATAGATCGCCAATGTTAATAATGAAGTCAGGTTTAAATTCTTTCTTAATTGCTTTTAAAAATTTGAAACTGTCTTTGTGATGGTAGGGAATATGTAAATCTGAAATAATTAAAATTGAACGATACATTAATAACGTGTATCGGAAAAATTAAATTATTGCAATACTACGACAAGAAGTTGGGTTGTTGCGATCAAACATACAGTCCACATAACTTTTTCCATTCTAGCAACTCGACAAGCTAAATGTTTTATGTGATTATCACGAAGCACAGAAATATCTTTAGAGAGAAGTTTTATCTTTCCCTCTAATCTAATTATCGCTTCTCTGTTTTCTATTTGTGTCGCCATTATTTCATTTTTCTTTTTGGATAAGTATAAGACTTGCCCTTTCCTGTTTTTCGTTTTTTAGGTGGGCGGCCTTTTTTCTTTCCGTATGTTCCTTTGCCTTTTGGCATTATTCTATAATCTCTTTCCCTGTTTTATCAAATCTATATTTAATCTCTGGAAGCCCATTTGTATAGCTTTTTCCATCAAATGTTAAGACTTGTTTTCGATTTGATCCTTTTTCATCAAATGATATGTGAATCCACCCAGCATTTAAATCTTCGCTTTCAGAGTTCCAAAACTCTAATATTAATTGATCGAAGTCGCAGTTATCTTTTGTCCAATGGGCAACTTTAATATTGGGAGTTCCCAACACTTCTATATCAGCCGCTTGACCTTTTGTATGTTGCGAGGAGTCTGAAGATTTTAATAACCGATTTAATTCTAAACATCTGAAACCAGAATTGATAGTTACAATTCCAAATTTAGCCCTAATGGGTTCTAATACTTCATAGCATAAATCTTCTAAATTTTTGAGATCGCCACTATGAGGAGTATTGTTAATTCCATTCCTAGCCGCAATTTGTGACTTGGTAAATTCTTTTAATTTAAAATGTTTTGAAAGTTGCATGATGAACTCCTTAAAAGCCATATAGAAATAGGTATGTGAACCATTCTAGGATTATATTTATTAATCTTCTACTGGTGGTGTGTAATTAGTTAATGCAGTTGCTTCAGCTTGTGATAAACCCAAATCTAATAGCTTTTGATTGCCATTAGCTTTGTCAGTTTCTTTTTGTGCTACTGCATCTGCTCTTGTTTGTCGTTTTACTTCCAAAACTGCCATTTCAGCTTCTCTTGCTGTAACTTCTTCCGCAGTCATTTCAACTAACACACCATTTCTTAAACTTTTCATATTTTTATTTACCTCTTATTATTGTTTATATCCAATTAGAGTATAAAATCCTCCACTCATTGTTCCTGCACTTGGGTATAATCTAAAACCATCATATACAGCAATTTTACTCAAATAATTTCCGTGACCAAGCATACCACTCCATTGACCCGCTTCACTGCTTTCTTGGAATGCAGTTTTCCATTGAACTTGTTGAAATTTAGTACCAGCCGCCATAAAAAAAATCACCTTTCCAGTCAGAGATGAGCTGTGACTCGAATTAACAGCTGAGTTTCCAGCAATTTCCCAACCATAATCTTCAAGCCAATCTCCCTCCATATTATGTCCGGGTGTAGAACCTGAAGCATTTGGGTTAGATGAAATTGAGTTATAATAAGAACCTGTTGTTGTTGCTCCGCCATCTCTCATCTGTATATAAAATACAGCATCAGAACTTGGCCAGAAATCCATTAGGAATAATTCGTACCATATATAAGTAGTATCAAAACAACCATCTAATATTAATTCTGATGGACCTCCTGTAATTGTACCACTCGCAACTTTGACTGCATCTTGTGATACTGCTGCCGATTTAATTAATCCAGATGCTCGACCTACATTATCGCCTATTATTCCACTCATAATTTTTATTCTCCTATTATCTTGTTTGATCTAAATAGCTAATCACAACATCAACTGCCGCCGATGATGCTGTTTTACCTACTAAATGATCTTCATCTACAAGAACTATTCTTCCTGTATGTTCAAAAGTTTCATTAGCACCAATCGCTTGATCAGAATAGATTTCATAATCTGTTCCGCCGCCATCATCATCGATAAATAAATCAAAAGTTTCTGCCGCACCAGCTGTCTCACAAAATGTAATTGATAAAATAGTATAAGTATGTCCATTTACACCATTAATCAAAACGTGTTCACTATCTGTGAGTGATGCTTTAAATGCTACGCTTAATATTTCACTTGCCATATTTTTCTCCTATTATTAAAATCCCAATACCATCGCTTTACCAGTAGATGACAAAGAGGGATTCATTGAACCTTGAACATCTACAATTCCTGTTCCATTTGGTGCTAAAGTAATTGCTTCATTAACACCATCGGTAATTGTTACTGTTCCTGAGTTAGTACCATTATTTGTACTTAAAATTAAATCAGTTGTACCGCCTGTCGTGACTGTTAAAGTTCCAGCACCACTTGAACGTAGAGTTGCCGCCGCCGCCGCATCTCCTACTGTTACTGTATCTGCTTTAAGAACTACATCGCCTGTTCCATGTGGAGCAATATCAATATCTCTGTTTGAAGTTGAAACTATATCATAAGTGACAACATCTAATTCTCCACCTAACTGTGGACTTGAATCTCCACTTACTTCAGAACTAACAGTTGAGTCTAACCAATTAACTGTATTTGCTGAATAGTTAAAAGTACAAAGTGAAATTTGATCTGAACCATCATAGAATTTTAATGTTGGTGTTGATGCAGAAGTAGTGTCTAGCCATAAACTTCCAGCCACAATACTTCCCGGTGCGGAACTCCCAGCATTAAGAGTATTAACAGCACCTAGTATATTATTTAGTTCAGTACGAAACGCACTAAAACCTTGATTCGCTAAACTGTAATCGGTAACTTGACTCATATATTTTTGTTCCTTATTTTATTCTTTTATACCATTAGTTTTAAGATTTCAAACCATATCCTTTTGCAACATAGTCAAAAGTTCTATCCTGTGCCGCCGCAGAACTATTGTAAAAGGTTATGGTAAATCCTGTTTTTGTTTTACTAGCAATCGTATAATAATCTCCTGTTACCATATTTTGAGCGGCAATTCCAACTGCTGGAGAAGCATAAAAAGCATTGGTATAAGTAATCGCTTTTGCTCCAGCACCACTCTCAACATCTTCTTCACTTTCCAGTCTTTTTTCTAATACCAATTTGATTTGCATACTAGAAACTTCAGGTCTAGCATTATTGTCAGCACTCGTCAATTTCAACCTAAATTTAAAATATCTTCCTTTGAGAGTCGCTTGTTGTGAAATATCGTTATAGGTTGAGATAGCACCTAAAGAACTTTCACTTGAACCAGCTTGTAAAAAGGCATCGCATTTTGAGGGAGCAGTACCATCAAAAGGGCCAACTGCATCATCAAAAGAACTTGCACCACGACCACTATCAAAAAGATCGTAAAGGTCATTTGTAATCATATCTATTGTTGTTTGAAATGTAGCATCATAAACAGCATCTAATGTGATTGTATTGCCGCCAATATAACTGCCTGAAGATTCAATATTAGAAGCATAATAAGTTGGATTAGAAGTATCATCAGTTCCACCTAAATCAAAATCTCCCTCCGCACTATCAAAATTTCCAGCAGTAGAATCGAATAATGTGATGGTATCTAAAGTGGCTATTTCAACATCAGAAGAATCCATACCCTTAACGCAATCTCCATCAAAAGTACCATTCCAACCTAATCCTGTAACCGCACTTACAGTTTCTTCATTGTAAGTTGCAACATTAGTATAATGTTCAAGTCCTGAAATATTTGTATAAACGATTGCTTCGTTATCTGATTCGTTTCCTAATTTATCAACAGCTTTTATAAGGAACGCACCAGTTTTTGCATTAACAGTAACACTATTTGATTTTCTTCTAACGACTTGGGTTAAATTGGTTGATGAGTTCCAACCAGCACCGCTAGATACATCTTGATACCTGATTGCGTAGTAACTGACATCTAAATCTGTAACTGGAGTCCATTGTAATTGTAACTGTTCTGATCCTACCATTGATACTGATAATGTTGAAACATTACTTGGAGTATCGGTTGCACCAATTATTGTCCGATTTGCAGAAGTATATGTACTGCTAACTCCGAGTGCGTTGATGCTCTTACAGCGAACATTATAAATTTTTCCATCAACCACATTAAGCATTTCATAGTTTAATTGAGTTCCTTTACCTATAATTTTATAATCTGATTCTGTGCTTTGTTTAGCTTCCGTTTGATAGTATTGAACAAATTTATCTGTTGAAACACCTACCACTATATTCAATCTTGTTAAAACCACTCCATCTGAATACTCAACTAATTCATCGGTTAATGTAACGGATGCTGGAGCAGTAACAGAATAAGGATTAGGAAGTGTTGTACTAGGTGTTGCTGTTACTTGTGTTTTTGTCGCCCAAGTATAGTGTGCGTCTTGATGGATAACTAAATTTAAGTCAATCGTAAAATCTTCGTTAAAAGTTATTCCTATAACTCTATGAGGTTTTGCAGAATATCCTAAAGAAGAAAGGGTAATATTAACTATATCTCCAATAACTAAATCATAAGCATCAAATCCTACTGTTAATTGTAATCCTTTTGAATCTCTTGATCTTCTACATATTACTTCTGCTAATTCTAAAGCTTGGTAGGTATTTGTAATTGTTGTAAAATCAAATCTTCCCTCTAATAAAAAGCCACCATCAGCGGCTTTCATTGTTGCGTGTTGGTCGGCTGACGTATAAGCACTATCGTCTATTTCAGGCCATTGGACTTCATCCACTTGGTAATTACGATCAGGATTAACATAACTAACAATAACTCTATTAAATTTATTTGATTTACTTTCACTTGCTAAACTATACCCACCAATAATATCATCTTCGGTTAAAGTGATTGAAGCCGATCCTGTTGTTTCAACAATCATTTTATATTTACCGGCTGAAAAAGGTAAAAATGATCTTGCACCTTTTGTTAATTCTCGAACATTGTCTAGGACTTTGCGTGAGGAATCTATCACTGCATTACAATCCATTACGTCAATCGTTGTTGAACCATAAGCAGTTACATCCGTATCACAAATTCCTGACGCAGTATAAAAGCTTGGTATATCAATATTTCCTATTGCTAAACCTTTTCCATATCTTTCGTTTGTTAAATAATCTAATAAGCACCAAGCCGGATTATCGGAGTGTGCGGCTGTTTGTGCTACTGAACTTGAATTGTAAGCTACTACTTTTTTTCCTTTTATTAATGCAGTAATGGTTGGTAAGCTAGAAAAAGCATCTTGATTCCATTTTATTTTTAAAGATATATAAGCAATCCCTCTTAATCTATGGTTTGATGTCCAAGAGGATAATGTACCTAATAAATCGCATTGTGCTTGTGAATCTGTTCCATAATGGCATTTAACACTAATTAAACTAGCACTATCTTTATAAAAATTTCCATCGCCTGATCCTACTGTTCGTAAAGTATCATCTGCTAAAGTTCCTGACCAAGTAACTTCTTTATCATCAACATAAATTTTATCTACACTTTCAATTTCGCCCTCGCATAATGTCAAAGCAATATATAAAAATTCATTATCTGTTCCGCTGGTTTCTACAAAACATCTAACCCCACCAATTTTTCTAATTCCATAAACAACCGGAATAGACATATCGTTGGATTGATGATTGAGTAAAATACCTTTTTCAAAATTATTAAAATCGCTATCTCCAAAGTCAGGGCTTTCAGGTTTTCTTGTTGAGTAGTATAACCAGCCAATCGCAAAGATAGCTAGAGCAACCCACGGGTTTATTCCTGCAAACCTCAAAAATTTGATAACTTTTGAAACTTTAAGAACTTTACCAGCACCTGAAATTATTGATGCCGCCGCACTTAATATTCCCATTATGCTCTACCCCACTTAATATCCAAAACAGTTTCACTTGAAAATTCCATACCTAAATCTCCACTAAAAAATCTTTGTTGAGATGTACTATTAGTTTTTCTTCCTGATCTCTTTTCAAAATCTGCCCAATGAGAAACTATATTTAAACTTAATACCGAATCAGTTGTTGTTTCTTGAATAGCATACGTTTCGATTGTTCCTTTATATAATAAAAAAGGATCAGCAATAATGGCATTGTTAGCATCTAAAAATGCTCTATAAATTGTGACTGCATCATTCACAATATTTTCTGCTAGTGCTATTGAAATATAACTTTGATCTGCACCGGATAATGCGATGGTTAAACTGGATTTATTAATATCAGTTTCTTCTGAATAGGATGGTATATTAACTAAAAAACTATTTGATGTATAAGTAACACTAGAACCTGAAACACTTGAAGTGAGATCGTGTACGCAATCGGTAATATTTATTGGTGTGCCAAAACCAATCGTTATCAAATGAACAGGTTTAATTTCATTTGTTGCTAGATGTGTCTTTACTCCTGATGTTAAGCTTCTTGTCATATTGTTCGTAACTTGTTCGTTTTACCTTTATTGTATCTATTAAAGTATATTTAGCTTTTTTACTCGGTTCTTTATATTTTCCTAAATCATTTGTATCAAGGTTGATGTGTTCGCTATCTACCACTTCTTCAGCCAACATATCAACATTGATCCAATACTTCACAAGATATTGCGTCATCTAATATCTATTTTTTCTTTTTCTTATTACCTTTTTTCTTCTTCTTGCCTTTCTTCTTGCCTTTTTTCTTTTTCTTTTTTGGCATATAACCTCCTTTCGATATAAAATTATAAAGTTTCTTCAACATCAAATTCAAATTTGTATAAATTGTTTCCATCTTTATCAGCACCAACCACTCCAAATTCTTGCATATCATTTGTTAAATGAACTGTAAAAGGAACATTGTCATAAGTAACCGAACTATTATTTGCTAAAGCAGTTGTTAAAGGTGGTTCTATTGTTGTTGTCGCTTCATTTGATCCATCGGCTGTAACATCTGCAACAACCATATAAATTTTATCATGTGCAAATTTTATAAAATCTCCAGCTTTTAATGATCCTGTCATAGCATCAACAGCAATCGTTGTATCTCCAACTGCGTGAACACCATTAACTAAAACAGTTCCACTAATATTACCTCTAGCATCTTCTAATTCTGGAGGGATAATAGTAAAGTTTTCTTTTCCACTTCTTTGCTTAACGATAAAAGCCATTAACTCTCCATAAGCAGTTGCTCTAGTTGATGTAATAATAGAAATGGTAAATGCCCATCTTTGTGCATCAATAGTTCTTGATAATTTTTTTCCACTTATAGATTTAGAAATAAGTGTGGGTTGGATAGATTGAATACCCATTGTTGAAAATTTAGAAGTTGATATTGGAAAAGCACCACTCATTATACGATACCTCTTGATCCTTTTTCATTCATAGCACTATTTATAATGGAAGTTATTGTTCCTCTATTTGCGGCTAACATTTCAGAAAACCCAGTAGCATCTAAAGTTGTTATACTAAAATTAACATTAACAGGGCTACCACCAGTTCCTCTAGCAGATTGTGTTATTTGACCTGATGAGTTTGGAATAAACATTTCAGCACCACGTTCTCCTACAACAACCGGTTTCCCTTTTGATACTGCACCTCCATGTTGGAAACCCATTAAACTCATACCCATATTGAATAAACTAGCCATTTGACCAGTTTTTGAATTTCTATTATTAATATATTCCCATTGTTTTCTTTTTTGTTCTGTGATTAATTTTTCAATAGCAAGTTCAACACCTTTTCTTGTAATCACTTCTATTGTAGTGCTTAAAATTTTAACTAATAATTCTCCAGCCATTTTTCTAAATGTATCTGATAGTTTCTCTCCAAGTATTACTGACCTTGCTAAAGCATCTGACATTTTTGTGATACCGCTACTAATACCTGTTGCAACAATAGTATTTATATTTTTTATTTTTTCTTCTATTTCAGCAATAGCACCTTTATTTAATTCGTGAAATTGTTCTCTAATTGATTTAATTGGTTCTTCTTGTTTTTTAAGTTCTTCTGTTATTTCTTTTACTGCTCCTAGTGCGTCATTAAAAGGATTATGTAATCCTGTAACAGTTTTATCTCCAAATAAACCTGTTATTTTTTTAAAATATTTAAAAATTCTATCTAATTGGGATATAACAATAACAGCACCACCAATTAAAAGATTCCTTGTAACAGCGGCATTGAATCCCCACATAGCGGTAGTTGCTAATCCTATCGATATTGCTATTTGGCGAAAGAAAAGTACGAGTTTTAATGCTATTAACACTCTAAATGTTTCAATGATTATTCTAATATTATCTGCCAAAAATATCATAGCAGAAGAAGTACCTCTGATAGCTGAAGATAAAACTTCTCCTACATTCGTTCCAAATCTTTTAATTGATCCCTCATTATCTTCAATGGTTGTTTTTAAATCTCCAAATTGTTTTTTAAGTTCTCCAAAAAAAGCTTCTGATATATAAACTTGTAATCTAAAGAAAGCATCTTTTAAGTTTGATATTGTACCAAATAGAGTTTGTGCCAAATCATCCATCATAGCACCGAACTCTCCTCCAGTTCCAAATGCTTTACTTAATCCCTCTATGGATTGTTTAGCATTATAAGAAACACCAGAAGTAAAACCAGCCATAGCCGATACACCACGATCTCTAAATAAGTCAGCCGCACCAATACTAGAACCAAATGATCTTTGAATTTGTGTAGCCGCTAAAGCAAAATCTCCACCTAATAAGGTTGCGGTATTTCCTGTGATAGTCATTAATTCTTTAAAACTTATCCCAGCGGCGGCGGCTTGTTTTCTAACAGTTGCTAATGAAGTTACACCTTGTTGAATATTTTTTAGTTCAAAGGGAGTTGTTTTTGCAAAATCAAGAATTTCTACAAGTGCTTTTTTCCCAGCTTCAGCACTTCCCATTAAACTCTTTAATTGGACACCAAGCATTTCAACTTGAATACCAGCTTTGACAATACCTCTAATAACAAGACCAGCACCTAAACCGATAAAGGCATTTCTTAAATTAAAAACAGAAGCTTTTAATCTACCCAAGCTTCCTTGCAAACCTTGTAGGGCTTGTTTCGACCTATCTTTTGCTACTATATCTATTTTTAATTTCTGTGCCATTTATTACCTTTTGTGTTTAGCCATTCTCTCTTGACTTTTATACTCATCTTCTTCTTTTTTCAAGTAAGCTAACCATAAATTATAATGGCTTACAGGCATATCTAAAACTTGTTGGATTGTAATTTTAAGTCGGTCAGCTATGATGAGAAGCGACCTGACATCAGGATCGCTAACTACTTTTTTTCGGCTTCCTCGTATTGAGTGTCGGCAAGGATTCTATTGGCTATTGTTGCAATAACATTTGAATCTGCTTTTTTTCTTAAAGCAAATTTATCTTCAGGTGTAAAAGCTTTTTTCAGTTCGCCTTTGTCATCCTTAACTTGAAGTTTCATAATTAATAAATCTACCAAGACAGTTAAGTCTTGGAAGTTATTGGACTTTTGAAAAATCTTATTTTTTTCTTCAAGAGTTAAAGGTTCTGAATAAAAGACAGATGGATTTCCATTATCATCTTTCCACTCTTCCACTTCAATAGTGATCGTTTTAAGAGTTTCAAAATGAGTTTTGACTCTATCTATTACTGACATAAATCAGATTAGACTGTGCTTTGTGTTAATGCTCCAGTACCTTGAAAAGTAACACTTCTTGAAGTCATGCCATCCAGCGTAACTCCGATTGACATTCCTGTTACAAGTCCTGTTCCAGTAAAAGATACATCTCCACTTGTATTACCCTCTGGTAATAAAACGAAAGCTAAACTTGTGCCTACGTCTAAAGCTTCTTGTGCAGTATCGCCCTCATCCCAGTGGCATTCGATTGATCCACTAAATGAAGTTCTACCAGCCGCAAAAGTTTTTGCAGAATTAGCTAAAGATGAATCTTCAACAACATCTGCTGATGTTTCCAAAGTGAAACCAGTAACATTTCCAGCGACAGTACCAGCTACCTTTACAACACCCTCTTTACCATGATGTGCCATTATTTATTCTCCTTGTTTTTAAATTCTGGTTTTTTGGGTTGCATATTCACTTTACCTTGTGAACCTTTAATCACAACTTTCATACCATTAATTGCTTTATAGCCAAGCTTTTCAAATTTAGCAACAGAATTTTCATTAACTATTACTTCTTCTGAACCTTTTGTCATTTTAATATCTTTAGCCATAATTCCTTTTATTCCTTTTCTTCTTCTTCGTCAATATCTTCATCCTCTATATCGTCATCGTCAAAATTATCTTCTTTGGATTCAGATTGATCTTCTCTAACTTCTTCTACCAAATCTTTAACCTCTTCGCAAAGTAAAGATTCTTTATCGTGTAATTTTTCTATTTGATTAATCTTCTTGATGATTTTATCTAATTTTTTATCCATTATGGAGTTCCAGCATCATATTTATACATACATCTTATAACCATTCTAATACCACCTACCGGAAACAAAGTACCCTCATCAGTTTCGACTTGGACAACTTCGGTATCGAGTGCGTTGGAATCTCTTGTTATATCAGTTTCTAAAGCAGTTTCAATCGCTGTAATTAAAGCATTTCTTAATGTATCTATATTGGTATTACTACCTTTCACAAAACCCAATACAACAAAGTCAATCGTACCTACTCTCATTTTAGCACCACTTCCTAATTCTTGATCTTCCCTTAATTCTTCGGAGGTTTGGATAAGGACTGCTGGATATTGTGTTTGTGATAATTCTTCCAATTCAAAAGGTTGTCTAGTGCAAAGCTTAACATCAGGACTACTAATGGCATCTATAACTGTTTTAATATTACTCGCTATGTTTTCTCTTACACTCATATTCTTGTTGCCCTTATTTGTTTTTCTACAAATCTATTAAATGCTTTACCTATAATATTTTCTGTCCTTAAATTAAAGCCAAAAAATTCTCTTTTAGGTTCATTTAATACTTGATTGAATAATGCCCTTTGTTGCATTTGTGAGTTAGAGAAAGAAACACCAACAATATTATTGCCTATTTTTCTTACAGTTTTTCCGCTAGGAGTCAAAGCACCTAACATTCGACCTGAATAGAATAAATCTACTGCTGTTTTTTTACCCTCTCTTTGTAGTCGTTTTAAATAACCCTCTGAATAGGGTGCAAAGGCACTACCCCTAAAGTCCTGTCCTCTAGCACTTTTAGTTCTTATAATATCTAATAAATGAAACCCAGCTTGTAGGAGTCCTTTATCAATAAATCGAGGGAGTTTCTTTGCAAGTCTTTTGAAATTTTTTGCTACTAATTTTTGATTCGTTTTTAACTTAATTTTAACAGCCATTATCGAGTCAAACGATTATAGCCATGCAAAGGTTCTCTTTCACTAGCAGAGATTGTTCCACCAGCATCGCTATCATAACTAACCCCATCGTCTAGTATCGTTTGAAATTCTTTAAGATAAGCTGAAGAATAAAACTCTATCATTCTCTCAAACCGATCTTTTTCGGCTTCAGGTCTAAATTTAGTTAATGCTGGTAGAAAAAATCTTGATAAAAATAGATAAACCCCAGCCCTTTCAAATTGGTCAAGATCAACTTTAGTATTAACCATTTCGGCAGTATTTAAAACTGTGATGTCAGTATAAATATTTGTTTTATAAACTGGCCACCATTTAATTCTTAAATCTCTGAAAATGTCATTGGTAGTTTGGGCTAACCAAGCTGTTACAGTAGATGCACCACTCGCAATACCAAAATCAAACGCATCTGTTTGATAAGCAGTTACATCAGAAGCCGCTATGACACCTGAACCAGTAAAATTTGCCATGTTATGTAATTAAAGCAATAATGGCAATAATAACTACAACAACAGCAATAGCAATCTTTGGATTATCTTTTGCTAGTTTCCAATATTTTGTCATTTCTTTTTCCCCTTTTTCTTTGGTTTTAACTTAACGACATTTTTTGCTTTAGCAATTATTTTATCGTTAGTTTTCTTTACTTCTTTTACCTTATCTGAAACTAATTTAAAACCCCTCATCGCAAAGTGTTTTATATTGGCTTCATATTGTACTTTACTTCTTTCAATAATCTTTTTTCCGTTTGTTAATTTAACAAGTTGAACATTTGATATTATTTCCACCATATTTATTTCCTTTTTTATTTTGTACTAGAGGCGATTGTTAAACCGCCTCTAATATTTTATTTATTACAGAAGTGATGAATCCATCATTAACTCAACACCATAAGTGTCGTGTAATTCTGATGTTCCATATACTGATGTAGCCACAAGTTCATCTGCTCTTAAACTCGCATCTCTTTGAGTTTCAATTTTCAGGTCTTGCATCATAGCAAGTCCTAAAGCATCTCTGTGGAATACAGCACCTTTATAATCGCCTGTTGTTCCTGTGTTAGAAATATTAGCGGATTCGTACACATTGCATCCAGCCAATCTTCCAACAAACCCAGTTCTCATTGCTTCGTTAGCATTGTCACTTGAGTTAGGATTAGCAAAGGTATTAGTTAAAGCACCTTTTAAGTCGTAAGCTATATAGGGATGTACTACACATGATAAATCATTTGTAGGAACAGATTGCGTTCTCAATTCAGCTAAAGCTTCAAAAAGTTTAGCCGCAGAAAATGCAACATCCGCACCACCCACTATTTTACTAAAGCCATCAAATAGAGTAACTAAATCTGTATCTATTTTTTTAGCAATAGCTTCTCCGAACAATTTACCAATATCAGCGGCAACATTTCTTGGAGAGGCATTTCTACCTAAATCAGTTAATGTTGTCATAATACCAACTTCACTTGCTGTTATCGTAACAGAAGATGGGTTGATTGCAGTATTGGATAAATCACTTGCTTCACTCACAGCCGCCGCACTCACAACAGCATAAATTGGTACTTCTACACTTTTTCCACCACCGGAAATAGCATAGTTTTTGACCAATCCACGCATTAGTGAACGTTCACTTGCCACGAATAAAGCTTCGGCTACGATCTCTGTATATAGTTCACTAATCGTTGAACTAGTTGTTTCGTTTGCCATCGTTGTTATCCTTTATTGTTATTTGTTTAAGTTAATTTGAGTAGGTTTAGAATCTCGTTCATTCCTATATTTTGAATAGGCATCACGATCCTCCTTTTTACTCATATCTAAATCCTGAATTTTGAAAGGTTTTACAGTTTTACCCTCGACTGAACTCTGGCTTCCTGTTCCAGATTTACCACTTACGGAAAAGTGTGGATTCGCCTGTAAGAATTCTTTAACTCTCTCTTCGATTGTTAAAAGGTTTCCTTTTTCGTTATAACGAATATTATTATTATTATCAAGTATTTCTACTCGGTTATCGTCATTTAATTTAATCTCATCTTTAAGTAAAGAAACCACTTGCTTTGGATTGATAGCTTGGTTTTGAGATACAACAGATAATAAATTGTTATCTATCTTTTCTTCTTTAAGAGCATTTTTGTATTTCAAAACTTCTGTATCTCGTTCAGCGATTCTTTGTTGCATAAGCTTTTCAAGTTCAGCTTTTGATTTAGCTTCCTTAACTTCTTTTTCTTTTAAAGCTTCTTGCTCTGCTTTCTTTGCATCCTCTAATGTTCTTTGATGTTTCTTGTTTTCAGCTTCGAGTCTTGATTTGATTATATTATCAAGCTGTGCTTGGTTAAAAGTTTGTTCTTTGGTTGCTTCTACTTTTACTTCTTCTTTTGGTGTTTCTGTTTGTTCGTTTTTCGGTTGAACTACCTCTGTTTCTTGCGTCATAAGACTCCTGTTAGTTATTAATTATTATGTATTACCAATGATTTAATAAAAAATCAAATGTCAAAATCTTCGGTGTTATCGAAATCTTTACCTAAAATCTCTTCTAAATCTTTATGTTTAATTTTCTCATTGGTATCTATTGCTCTTCTCATCAATGGTATCAATGCTTTTTCTTCATCATTACTCATTGTGACTGTATTAAATTCATATTCAAATTTATTAATATATTGAAGATGAAGTACACTAAATTCCATCATCATAAAAGATTACTCCTTTCCATTATTGCATCAAAACTGCTAGTTGTATTGGGTGCATAGTGATTCATTAATTTCTTATATATTGCTTTATGTTCGCTATTAGATAATGAGGTATAATTTGCAAATGCTTCGGTAGTATGTTTGTTGGTAATAGTGCCATAACCCCTTTGTGTAATTCCAGTTGATTTAGATTTTTTATAATAATGAAGTGAATGACCAAACCCCATTTCATTGTTTGAAATAGCACCAACATAATCAGAAAACATAAGGTTTCCATTTGTTCTCCAAGCTTCAAAATTTATTTGTTGAAGAGATAATTTTTGAATTTCATTATTAATAGTATATTCACTCCATTTGGCAGTAGTAGAATGTAATAATTTATGTTTAATTTGTAAAACAAATTGCACAGTATTCAAATCAGAGGGATCATAAATAATACCTTGCTCTCGAAGTAATATAGTAACCTCATCTATTGTTAATGGAAATTTCTTTGATTTAATTATATCTTCAACCATAATTCCAAGTTTTTTAGAACCATCCTTTAAGAATACTTTTGCTAAATCAGCTTTCTCTTGTTCCATAACCCCTAGTGCTTTTTTAATATTATTTTTTATAACAACCCTATCTGCCATAACTGCTTTTTTTGCTATATTGCTTATTTGTAATTGATATTCGGTAGCACCTGTCATAACCCCCTCGCCAAGTATTGCATCAGTTGTTAGTGTAGGCATAAACTTTTCAGCCAATTTTTTATCCTTGCTTAATATGTTCGCAATTTTATGATCTATTCTATGTCCGTATTCGTGAGTGAATATATATTTACCATGTAAATTTTTAGATATATTTCTTTGTGTGATTGGCATATGTATATCGTCAGTAAAATACATATATTTTGCAGAACCTTTTTTAATTGGTGGTAGTTTAGGAAGTTTATTAACCATCCTTGTAAAATTACTAGCAGTTGCACCGAAAGCGATTGGCAATAAAGAAGATTCCTCTTCAGATACACTTCCAAATATTGATGTTGGTTTTTTCTCTTTAGGAGTTGGAACTAAAGGTTTGGTTTTTAAAACTTCTGCATCATCTTCATACCAATCAGGATTCACAAATGACCATTGATGCCTACAATTATATCCACCCCTTACTACTAATGGATTTCCAAATTTCTTACCTGACCAGCTTCGACTACCCCACATTGATTTAACTTCATCAATAGTAAATAGGCCATTCTTCCTTTTATTAAGACTGCCGCTTACCAAGCTTCTACAAATTTGCCTAGTGGTTGGAATAATATCGCCATAATATTTAACATAAGTAAGTCCGGCATCCTTTGATTTATTAAAATTCAATGTGGCATCAAAATCTCTTAATGAGTCGTTTAATAACTGACCGGCATATCGTTTCATATTATTCCCAGCCCTGTCAGCACCAAATTTTGTTTGTAATGTCTTAACTGCCTTATCTACTAATGTTGCTTTGCTTAAATCATCCTTATTTCTTTTAACGTAATCCACTAGCTTATTCATTTGAGGATCGTTGGAACTAGAGTAGATTCCATTGATGGATTGTCTTAACTCTTTTTCCAGTTCGGTAAATTCAGAACCTAATAAAGTATTTTGATAGACCTTATCGGATAAGGTTCTAGTAAAGGTATTGGAGATGTCTTTGAATTGAGTAAAGTATTGTTGTTTTAAATTCTTAACTAAAGCTAGATCGCCTTTTGTAAGTTCCTGAAATTCAGGTGGAATAAAACCTATGGCCTTAAAAGCTTTTTCAACTCTTAAAGCTTGTTTGCTAAATCCTTGTCTAACCACCCTATCTGCAAAAGGTAAATAATGCTTTTCTAATATAGCTTTAATTTGAGGCCTGATCGCAATGGCTTGTTGTAGATTAATTAATTTTCCATCAGTAATAGGAAGCATTTTGTTAGCAAGGGAAGCGATGTCATCTTCTATCTTGTCTAAAACTTTTGTGAGTTGTTGGTAATATTCGGCTTCAGAAATTTCAATTCCTCTGATTCGATATTTGGTCGCTTGTTCAATAATATTGGCCATAAATAATTGTTTATCATAAAAAAAATGAAAACTCAAAAAATCAAAAAAAGCTTTTTCTTTGATTTGGGTGCATTTTGTTTCTTTGGTATGTGCGGTTAATTTTTTTTTCTTTTTGCCTTAATCCACTTTGCTTACTTCTGGAGCATTTTGAAAAAGTGGTCGTGGTATAATTACATATAAATAATAATTATGGAGATAAAATGAAAAAGTTATTTTATATCAAATGCAGATGCTCTGGAGATATTTGGATTTGTGATGTGACTGATTCTATTTTAGAAGCTAACGAACTTCTAAAAGAATATAAGTTAGATGATCCACATTCCAATTTTAGAATTATTTATTCTTTAGGAGATAATGGAATAAGTAAAACTCCTTTTAATAAAGATAGAGTAGAAAAACATTTGGGAAAGGAGGTATAAATGGCAGAGGTAAATCCGCTTGAACAATTACTAAAAGATAATTGGCAGTCAATTAAAAATTGTAACACTCCAATGGATCAAGTAATGCTTTCAATTCAAATGGCTTATGAAAATGAATTAAAGAATTGTAAGCCAAATGAAAAGGTATCAATTCATATTGATACTAAAACAAATCCAAATGCTGTAACCATCACAGCAAAATGTGTTCCTAAATAGGAATCAAAATAGGGCGATCAGAAAAGGTCGCCTTATACCGCTTCTTCTTCTACTGTTTCTTTCTCAACTTCGTCTTGGGTAAATTCGCCCACCTCTGGTTTGGTATCTATCTCGTCAAAGATAATATTTAATTGTTCGTTATCATCCACCACAGCCCTAGCAATTTCTTTATCAATCTCTTTGACTAATGTAGGAGATTTAACATTGATAGCTTTGGCTTGTTGGTAGAACATAAGGTCGGTTGAGTAATCTCTTATGTTAAATGAATCAGGGTAGTTTATTTCTCCATCAAATTTTGTGTTTTGGAATAGGGCATAAATTCTAAATAATTGTTCCTCTGCTATTTCCAAGTTGTCGGCTTTTTCGGATAGTCTTGCATTAAGTAATTCAAATTCTGTTTGTAAAGCGATGCCTGATGATACTTGTGTTTTAGTTGTTCTAACTGAACCGGTATGGGCTATTCTATTAATGGATTCTACTTTCTTTGTAATCGAGTCCATAATAGATTGTAAGTTTTGTCCTGATGGCTGTAATAGATAAGGTTTAAGATTAGGTTCAATCTCTTCCGGCATTTCTATTATTGCACCAGCACCAGCAGAAGCATTAACCGATGGAGTCTTAACTAACGAGGGATGATTTGTTAATCTAATCAACTGTTCTATTTCAGAGAACTCGTTGTAGATAGCTTTTTGCAAATCAGCTATATCAGTTAAGTCAGATTGACCAATCCCTCTCTTGTGCGATTTGGAATTGTATAAGATAACTGCTGGTATCTTGCCAATCTGGTTATCGGCAGTATCTATCAGTTTCGGTTCTGTTCCTTGTGAGGAAACATAGATGGTATCAATCCTATCAGGAAACCAAAGTCTTATATAGCTTCCTCCATCTTTATCTACTTCTTCTCGCACTTTTAAATAATCCAATGAGTATTTTCCATTCACTTCTCTTTTGTAATTCCAATCTAAAACATTTTCAGGAGTTACAATGGAAAGGTAAGGTCTTATGTCTTGTGCTAACTCATCGGCTTTGGTGTTAGTCGTTACTTTCGGTTTGTCTAAAATTAAAAAACAATGACCATAGATCGCTGAATAATTTTGTGCCTGTTTAATTACAGAGTTAAAATCATTACCATCTAAATCAGTATCTTTTATAAAATTTTCAAGACTTGCTTCATTAGCCATATCTCCAAATTCTCTTGTCGGCTTAACCCTAAAAAGAAAAGATGAATAGATTTGAATAATGTTTTTACAATGATTGTCGCAAGGAGTGTTTAAAAGTCTTTGATTAAACTCGTTGTCTAATTCTAAATTATACCGGTTAAGATATTGACCAGTCATATAGTCATAACCACCATTATAACTTCTTATAAAATATTCCCAATTCGTTACAGTTTCTTTGTAATCTTTATGAGTATCGAGTGCCTGTTCTCTGGTGTATGCCATATTTTCTTTGCTTCTTAATGTTCCATCTTTGAGGAATATTGAAAGGTGCTTGTAAAGTCAAAGGTTTAATATAATCTATTAAATAACCTAAAGCATCGTTCATGTGGTCGAAACCCTCTTCCTTGTCCGGAATATTTGTGTTCTCCTTGTATATTTGTCTTTGTAATCCTTTTATCAATGTTTTGCAAGATTGTGAAATGAAAACATGACGTTTGCCTAAAGAATCTTTGAGTCTAGAATTAACTGCATTGACTCGATCTCGTATTGCCGGATGTTTGTGTTTCACTTTAACTTTGAACCCAGCATTTTGTAAAATACTTAAATCTGTTCTTCCTCCAGCACTTGTTTTCCTTTGCCTACAAGCTGGATCAGGATAAATGAATATAGGAATCTTTGTACCATACCTATCCCTTATCTCTTGGCACATTTCATCAGTATTACTTGAATAAATAACAATCTCATCTAGGAAATAAACCTTATCCTGTTCAATTTGTGCAACACAAGCTGACATGGGATCAACATTAAAATCTAAACCAATATGTAAGGGTTTCTTCCAATCAATTTGTTTATCAATACTATTCTCGACTGGATGAAAGTTATAATAAACAGAACCGGCATAGTTCTCAAACGTACCCTGAAACTCTTGCCTAAAAGTTCTAACATCTAAATCCATCTGTGCTTGTTGTAGTTCTTTTTCAGTAACCATGCCGCCTTGCAAAGTAGTGAATTGAAAACTATCCCATTCAAGGTCTTGCTTTCCTTTAAGATACATTTCATAAGACCAGTTTCCATACCCTCTAGGAGTACCGGTAAATAAAACATCGCCCATCGTATCGGAAATAGAAGCCCTTAATACTTCAAACCAAGTACGTTTATCTATATCGGCAAACTCATCTAATATTAAAAAGTTAATTCCTGTACCTCTTAAGGCATCAGGTTGATCTGCTGATTTTAAGCTAATGGTGCTATTAGATTTCTTGATTCGGACAGTCAGGTTCGTTTCGTTTAAATCCTCTATCCAGTTAAACTCGTTTAGAAGAACTTTTAAATTAGACCAGCATATCTCTTTAGCCATCTTAAAGGTGGGTGCAACATACCAAATATTTTGCAAGGGCTTTGTTGCGTACTTCATCATCTCTGTAATACAGAGATAAGTCTTACCAAATCTTCTGCCTGATATTAAAACTCTAAATCTCTTTTTCGATTGACTTACTTGATGCTGGGCTTTTGTTAGATTTATCTTCATTACACCAATACTTAACAATTAATTTCATACTTTCAAAGCGAATAGGATCAGCTTCAATAATCTTCATAGTCGTTTCTGAACCCTTAACAACACAATCAGTCCAAGTATCTATGGGTTTATGGTCAGTTAGAGGTGTAAAACATTGGCCGGTAATCATTGAACATATTTGAAAGATGAGAACATACTTAATCATCATCTTCTTTAGGCCTAACCTTGCCGAAAATGATGGTGTAGTTTAGTTTCGTAGAATTTTCAAAAGATTCGCCAGATTGAAATGGTTTAGTGGAAATGCCAACTTTATGTCTTACATTTTCACAGCCACCTATGGCTAAAAATAAACAACAGAATAAGAATATGGTTACATACCTAATCCATTTATGTGTTTGCTCCATTTGTTGTCTTGCCCTCTTTCTTCTCTTTAGAAGTTTCAATGTCCTGAATTTCATCGCCTTTTACCATACCACCTTTGTTTTTTAAGAAACCAAGCATACGATTTATTCGATATTCTCTTTCTTCTTTTTATTCTTCTTCTTTTTGTTGTTCTTCTTAATTTGTTTATCAATAACCTTTTTATTCTGTTTCTTCTTTATCTGTTTAAGTTTCTGTTTAACAAAAGCAGAGTTCTTTTTAATCTGTTTAGATAAAACTTCTTGTCCTTGTTGGAGTTTAAAGACCTGTTCTTTCATACCCCACGTTTCGTGAAGATTCCAACCGACCAACGCAATCAGGGCGGCTAAAGCCATTCCAATTATTTTATCTTTTAAGTCCACGTTAATTACAGTTGTTTTGATCTAGGTCTATTGGTTTATCTTTATAAAACCAAACCCAGCTACTTAACTTTGTTCCATCTTGGGTATAAGTACATTTCTTGCCTACCGAACAAGCACTTACAGCAAAGAGCAAAGCTAATACTAAACATATTTTTTTCATAGTTCTCCTTTTATTGGCATGACTCACAGTCGCCAGTATCATCAATAACTAATCCACCATTTTCTGCACCAGCATATTCGTAAGTTAAATCCTGTGCTTTACTTTTCGCACACTCACAAGATTGACAATTACAAATGCCTTTAGCTTCAGAGTGTTCACTCACACTACAATGGCAGTTACAATTACATTTCTTACAATTATCCATACTGTCCTTTATACATAAATTTGAAATAATATTCTAACTTTTTATGACTTCCACCAAATAAATCCCATACCCAGAATACCGGCTAACCATATCATCCATATATCTTGTGCTATAAAAATAAAGTTTAAAACATCTATAACATCAGTCCAAAGCATTTTAATTATCCATACATTCCACAACAACTGAACTTATCCATAAAGAAATAGTGATAAATGCTAAACCCCATAACAATTCCTAGAGATAATCCAAGTAGAATAGCTATGATCCATTTAATCCAGAATAATTTTCGTGATGTATCTTGAACCATCTTTATTTGTTTTCACTTCAGCATTAGTTTTAATACATTTATATTCTATGTTATCACTAATCTGTCTTGTTGCTTCACGTTTACCTTTAAGGCATATAGACATAGAGGGTTGGATTCTATGTTCTTTAATTTCATGATTAACAAACATAAGTAAAGCTACAACTGTTTCTATAATCATTGATGAGTTCCATTTGCTCTAATTTTATCTTTTAAATTTTCTATATCATCTAAAGCTTTTTCTAATTGTTTATTTAAAAATGAAATATTAACTTTGTTTGTCATGTTTTGTTCTTGAGTCTTTTCTAATTTTTCTGTGGTTTTATATAAGTCCTCTATTAACATAAATTGCTCTTGATCCACAGGTTTTTGATGAGATTTTTTTAATAAATCAGCATTAAATAATTCTCTTGATGTTTCTAATGAAGTTAATCTTGCTGTAATTTCTGTGTATGCGAATACACCAGCAACAATTCCAAAAATAATTCCAATCATATTTTTGATCGGCATACTTATTGCTGTTTTATCTGATACTTTCATTTTCTTTTTCTTCCAAAATAATGTTTTGATGGTTCATAATCCCATCTCATTCCATGATGACCTCTAATGTCAGCATACCATATTCTTAATCTAGCTAATAATTTTAAAACAGGTCTTGGCATTAAAATATAACCTCTATAACTAGGTATAATGTTATGAAAATAAACATAGCCATCATTAAAACATCATAAGGGTGGTTAATCATTTGCTTTTTTTCCATTCTCGATACCCCTTAATCCATTCGTGATGATCTCTCTTACCCCATCGTTTATACCAAGCCCAACAGCTTATCTTACTTCCATATACTTCTAAAATATTTAGAAACCAGTCTTTTATCTTATTCATTTTATTTTTTTCTTTCTGTTACGATTACGTTATACAAATGTCCTTTAATACTTTTATCTGTTGAGATAACAGTAAGAATATCAGAAGCATTATAGAGTCTAGCATAGGTATTATGACTAATAGCCATGCTTGTTCCACTAGCAACCAAAGCAAACTGGGAACAATTTGTTAGCAATAAACCACATAAGATAATAAATATTATTTTCATTATTCGTTATATATCACAGTAGAAACCATATACCAATTTACCTTTTTTGGTGTACCAGCCCTGATTAATAGTATCTGTTTGATCGTAATAGGTGGCTATTGTTTCTATGTAAGCTTGGCCTTGTTCAGAGCACGTTAATGAATTGTTAAAGGGAAGAATAATAGGATTAGCAGATAAGATAAGAATAATTAAAAACTTCATCGTTTAAAGAATCTTTGTCGCCATTCATGGCAAGTATAAATATCTCTAACATTAGTAGTTCTCCATTTACCGCAAAAGGATCGTCTATTTGAATATAAACCACAATTACCACAGGCCTGTTTGGTAGTAGATCGCATATAGCTTTGTGGCATCTGATATGGAATCATATGTCCATTAGGATAGAAGTTTGGTCTAGCCATGCCCTTGACCTCTGTATTTCTTGTAAGACCTTTTCTCATCTTTGTTCATACGTTTTTTGTGCCTCCCACAACTCCCTTTAGTGAACGTAGCTTTATGAACATAAATATATGCTCTAGGTTTCTTTGACATCTTCAGCTTTACCATCAATGATTAATGGCAAGGGTTCTGTTATGTTTTCTGTAACAGTACGTTCCTTCATATTAAGGTAGTTTTTACTCAACCATGTTTGCATAACTGTACTATCTTTCTTAATAGCTTTATCCCACATCTTTTTACGTAAGGATGCCTTACCTTTTTCTCGATTCGCCCATATAATATCGGCATAATTTCGCTGTAAAGTTCTAGCAGATATTCCTACTACACTTCCTATTTCTTCTTGGGTACATCCCATTTGTGCGAGTCTAGCAATAGATTTGATACTAATAAGTATTTTAGGCCTACCAGCACCATTACTCTTTTTAGCCACTATTGCCTTATTTGATCTTATTTTTGTCATATTTCATTTCCCCAAGATTCCCATCCTTTATACCTATTTCTAGCAAACAATTCAATTCTTGGTAAATCTCCACATAGTTCTACAATCTTATCTCTTACACAATCAGGTTTTCTACTATGTTCTCTTACAGGTTCATAAATTAATTGATGTATTGATCTTGTTTGTCGTTTAATGCTACCTTTTTTTGCAATAAGACAAAGTTCTACATTTGATCTAGTCCAATATCCTAAACCCCAAAAACTATCAAATGAATCTGTTGGAAAAAATGATATTTGATTTACATTTGTCCTTTTATTAGTCTTAACCCATACAAAGCCACAAGTAGAATATTTAAAACCCCATTTTTGTATTACTTCAAAACTTAAATGTAATATAGGAAATGTAACCCACATAAATAAAATACAATTTTCATCTGCTATATTTTTTATTGGTAAGTTGGAAATTTCATCAATAGTCATACAATTATAATGTTTAGATTGATTTTTATTACCACCCATCCAATATTTCCAAGCTGGATCGGCATAGATAATCTTATATTTCTTTTTAGGAAAGGGTATCAAATTTCTATCTTTTGAATTCCTAACACACATCCCATAGGAAAGACATTACGATCTGTGAACTCATCATCCTTTTCATCATAGGTATTAAAAGTCCATAAATACTTTCTATCTTTTTTATAGATGAAACCATAAGTAATCTTAATAGCTGGTCGCATCGCATCAAATTCTTTAGTATTGGCATGACCGGAATCTCCCAATATATCTTGCCATTTGATTTTGTAGTAATAATATCTTTTTTTGGCTATTGAAATATGTCTATATTTTGACTTTTTTTTGACCATTTAGTGCTTTCGCTTATTATAGGACTCCACAATAGCTTTATAGAACTCTAGCTGTGTTTTCAATCTTCTATTTTCTAGGGAGAGTTTTATTAGTCTTTTTCTTACATATTTGAAGATTCGTAAGATGCCTCTCATTCAATAATAGTTAATCCATTGTCTAAAATAACTTTTTCATCAGTTTCTATCCATACTCTTGCACCACAGGGCAGAGGTTTAATTGGAGAATAAATTAATTTAGACTTTCCTAGAATTTCAACTCCATGTGCATAATTATTAGATTTACTTGTTTTAACAGTTATGACCGGTTTGTTAGTTCCATGTTTCTTATTATGACGAATATGGTGCATATTAACATGAATTTTTTTTTTCATTAATAATCCTTTAAAGGTTCATCTTTCCACTTATGCTTTAAATACTTTTTACCATCAGATTTTTTCCTTAACATAATATAATTTCCCTCTGTTCCTATTTCTTCGTATTCCTTGCTAGACTTATTCACATTTTTATTACTACTATTAGTATGTTTATTAGTATTGTTTATTAGTACTTGTTGCGATAGGTGGGCTGTAGGTGGTTGCTCGTTATCCACATACTGAAATTGATCGTAATTTATAAGCTTAATTAGGGTTACTTTCCGGCTAGGGTGGTTGTTGGTGGGCTGTAGCTGGTGTGTCCTAGTGGTAATCATTTTTCTTCTAACTAGACGTAGTATGAAAGTACGCATTTCACTATAACTCATTTTAAATCTTTTAGCAGTAACTCTTAAAGGCATTATCATTTCGCCTCTTCTGACGAATATCTTATTATCTAAAAACCTTAAATCCTTATCCTGATGGGAAGCTGAACTAATCATATATATCCAGCAACTCGCCTGTAATAGATTCTTAAATACCGGATGTTGCCAAATATTACGATAACATATAAAATACCCAGATTTTCTACTCATCATAATCCCTATAATACTCTTTCGATTCATTTAACTTATCTTTAATAATCTTTAATATCTCTTGTTCAGTTCCATACTTTTTAATAAATAATTTCTTGCCTAAATGTATCGAATCTTTGCCTGTCCTATGATGGATGCTACATAAAGGGATTGTGTCGCTGTGTGGCGGTCTTAACCCCATTCCTGTATGCTTTCTGATGTGATGTACCTCTGCATAATTTTCTATTCCATTAACCTGACAAGCATAACAACCTAGTTCTGCAACCTTACGCATCCACTCTTTTTCCTTTTTAGTTGCTACCTTTTTACGTGCCATACTATCGCTGTCTTTCCATAAGGTGTTTCACGTCTTTTTCCACTATCCTCTACCAAGTCTAATATTTGAAGTTCCCTACATCTCGCACATACAGAACTTAATGTCATTTCCAACTCATCTGCTATTTCATAGTTAGTAGAAGCTTGGGTTTTTAAGAACTCTAATACTCGTTCTCTTTTAGTGAGTAATTTTGGCTTTTGTTTGTTGTATGCCGATGTTGAAGTGTCGGTATAGTTGTGGGCTTTATAATTTAATTCTAATTGTTTCATCATCTCTATGCGGTGGTAGCAAGGATGAAGTCGCTACCACCATGTTAATTTAATAATTAATAGAGATAATTATATAAGTTTCTTATAGCAAAAATTTTAATTAAAACAAATTATCTCTATTGAGTCGTTTTATATTGATTTGCTAAAATTATCAAATAATTAAAATAAAAGTTGTGAAATAAGGCAAAATTTTCAATAAAAGCTATAAAAGCTAGGTTTTATGCGGTTCATTTACTATGCAATATACTTGCATTTTGCAACCCATTTAGTACTATATTCGTATGTTTAAAAACAAAAAGAACGAAAAAAAGAAAGCACTTTCTAAAAAGGAGAATCAGTAATGAAAATTAGAAAATATGATAAATTACTTTGGAGTAATGGAGAACAGTTTAGACTAAAATATAATTCTTATGTTTTTAATAATGGTTATAGAATTATTAACTGGATTTCCAGAGGTTATGTTGAGTTAGAAAAACTTGTAAAAATGCAATTATCTCAAAAAGTTAAAAAATATTACATTGATCCTATTGAATTTAAAACTGTTAATGAAGCATTAGATTATTTGAAAAATACAAAACAAATAAAATTTAAAGAAAAAATATTAAATCAAATACAATCAACAGAATTAAAGGAGAATCAGTAATGAGAAAAGATCAATATGGAATAGAAATAAAAGTTGGAGATTGGGTTAAATTATCATCGCCACAAAATGGAGAGTATTGCACAGAACATCTAGGTAAAGTTTTTACTGTTAAAAAAATTAAAACTAAACTTTTATATTTAGCTATAAATCCAACAATCAAAGCATATCCTAAAAGTGTTTCAAGAGTACAACCATTAACAAATCAACCAAGTGATTTTGATAATAATTATGGTGGTAACAAATATGTTGATGTAGCAACTTCAAAACAACAATTAGATTTTAAAATAAAAGAATTAAAAGAAAGATTATCTAATGCTACTAATGAATATTCAAAAAAAATACTTCAAAGTGATATTGATTGGGAGTGGACTAAATATAACAAGAGAGAACAAAATAAAGAGGAGAGAATATGAAACTAAAAGACTTTAGTGCAACCAAACATTTCTCAATGCACTTTAAAAGAATATTTGGTGGCAATGCAACATTTGGAGATATTGCTAAAGTAAAAGCAGAACAAAATTCTACTGGTAATTTAATGGGTTCTCACGTTGAATCGCATTTAAAAGACCAGCAAGAATACACTACTAAACTAATAACAAAGGAGAGGTTATAGTGGACACTAAAGAACTCAAAGCAAATCAAAAGTATGAAAAGGTCATAGAGAAAGTTAAAAAGACCGAAGATAAGCTTTTTGAATTGCGAGAGAAAAAAAGACAATTGGCCGTTAATATTCATAACAAGTTCCATGAACCAGATATGGTATTAAAAGCCGGTAATTAAATAAAAAAGGAGATAGTTATGAATAAATTATGGATGACAACGATATTCTGCACACTACTTTCAGCTTGTGCGTCTTATACACCAATCGTTGATACAAAAGGAAAAGCTAGATTTGAAACAAGTAATGCTGAAGAATTGAGTAACGATAAAATTCTTTGTGCTAAACTAGCAAAAAACAATTCATCATTTTTTGGTAATATAGGTTTTTGGATTATAAGTCCTGAAGCTGACACTCAATATACCGACATTTATAGAAAATGTATGACCGGTAGAAATCATCAGGTGTTGAACTGATATGAAACAAGAAGATAAAATAAAAGAATATAGAGAAGCAGTTTTAGCAAAGATTAATGAAAAAGCTAAAATTAAAGCACAAAAGAAATTAGAGGAAAAAGCACAATTAGCTAAAGAAAGTTTAGAAATGGATAATAAAGAAATAGCAAGATTGAAAAAGAAATTTCCTAATGAAGAATTAGCGACACTATATAGTGGATATGAATTACCACTTTTAGAATCTTCTCTTTTAGCTAGACAAAGAATATATAAAAAATACGATAATAAATTTCCGACAAGATATGGTTATTTAAAAAAACAAAGACATGAATGGTATTTACAAATGAAAAAAGCTGGAATCAAACGAAAAAAAAGAAAGTATCATATAATGCCAAAAGATTTATCTGTGCATACTCACGATAAATGCAGAGTACCAGTTTGGCCTATTTTAATAATGCAAAGGAGGAAACAATGGAAACAACAGTAAGAACACTAACAACACCTAGAGAATGTGCTAGGCAAGTAGAAGTAGTTTTAAATAGATTCAATAATTATTCAGAAGAGGATAATGAAAAAATATTTAAAACTGTGATGGGTTTAAAGCTTCGCCAAAGGCGATTAGATTTGGGCTACACACAAACAAAAATATCTCGTATGGTTCGAGTCACTTTCCAACAGATTCAAAAATACGAGAAAGGCACTAATGCAATTAGTTCATTAAAACTATGGAAATTTTGTGAACTGACTGAAACCGATTTGATGTGGTTCTTTGAACCATTTAAAAATCGTAAATTAACTAATGGGAGAGATAATGATAATAAAAGCCAAAGATAAGAATGGAAACCTTATTGAGTTTAATCCTAGAGGTGGGAGATATAGATATAAGGTTAATGGAGAACCTAAAAAAGGAGTTACTTCTTTAATTGGAGAGCGATCAGGCAAAGGTGCTTTGATGTGGTGGTCAGAAAATTGCGTCTATGAAGCTTTAAACTATAAATTTAAAGTAGATGGCAAACCAATAGACTTTGCACAACAATTCATTGATGACTTAAAAGCCAAAACTAAAAACATTAAGGAAGAAGCAAGAACCATTGGTACAAATCTACATAAAGTGGCAGAGGATTATATCACTAAAAAAACAGTTATAACTCCTGAAACTGAACCTTTGAAAACAATGTTTAAAAAGTTCAAAGCATACTGGGATCATTCAGGATTTCAAGTTATTGCGGTGGAGAAATCAATGTATAGTCCTGACCTTGATGTTTGTGGAACACTAGACCTTTTAGTTTCACATCCTAAATGGAAAGGTAAAAAGGGAATATTGGATATTAAAACATCAAAAGACTTTTATTTTGATATGCCAATTCAATTAGAAACTTACAGAAAACTTTGCGAGGATTCATCAGAACATAAAATAGATTATATAGCTGTTTTAAATGTTCCTAAAGAACCAGCTAAAGACGTAAGTTTAAGATATTTTAAAATGAGTCCTAAATATTTAAAAGCATTTAAAGCTTGTAAGTATTTGAATAGAGTCGAGGAAGATTTTAAAAAAAGGCAAGTCGAGTATAATCAATTAAGGAGTAAAAAAAATGGTAAATAATAAATATGATATGCCCTTTTGTGGGCTACAATTAAAGTTATACGAAACTGGTAAAAAGAGTCCTAGTTTTGAATACCAAGCACCATCTACTAAAGCTAAATTCATGTGTAGTTTAACAAATAAACTCTATGGATTATCGGAAGTGATGACATGGTATCAAACACCTGAAGTACAAGTTTACGCAAAAGCTGGGTATATGTTGAAATGGGGTAGTAAAATACAAGAAGCAAAAGAAAGCAAATATGGTCAAGACACAGAGCAAGTGTTTAATCTTTATATGGTTAAGCCCTATAAATCAGGTGCAGTAGATGGAATGAAAAAGATACAAGTTCCACCGGTACAAGTACAACCTCAACCTCAACCCACGCAAACATACGATACTCATACAATAGAAGCTAAAGCACCACCTATACAAACTAACCAACCTATTGTAAAAGAAGAAGAGGAGGAATTTGATGATGAAATTCCTTTTTAATTATGGTCAATCAAATCGAAGAGTTGGAAAGAGTCAAGAAAGATTTAGATTTAGCCAATGATGAAATCCAACTACTCAATCTTGAAAATAAAAGAATTAAAGAAATTGAACAATCACATAAGAAATTAAATGGAGAACTGCATGAACAAATAGAACAAGTCAAAAAGGAAGCCGATAAGTTAATGATGAATAAGATTATTAAATATGAAAAGAAAATCAAAGAACTCAAACAATATGCAGATGATATGTATAATTACCCATAGGAGATATAATGCAAAATAAAGAAGAAAAAAAAGATTGGGAAGTAACATTAAGTTATATGAAGAAACACGATGATACTTACCTAATCCGAAATGTAAATAAAGACCAAGCACAATGGATTGTAGAAAATCAAAATGCTAGTCCTAACTTTGATTGTACTCTAATAAAAGAAGATGAATCAGATATTAAAGATGAAGAAACAACTATTAAAGAGGTTATATGCCAATAATAAAACTAGATGAACTTAATGCCGGTAAAGCATATCAGGTCATGGAAGAAGCAAGTAATAAGTGGGCTGAATGTGAAGAAAAAGAAATCATTTTAGAAGAGGGAAAAAAAGCGATACTTGGAAATCTTATTAATCAGGAACAAGCCAATAGTGTTGATAAGCTAACTGATAAGAAAGCTGACAACAAAGCTAGGAACAATCCACAATATAAAGAATTTGTAAATCAATATGCCA
>VTLG01014720.1_pt1 | contig 29779 bp, 44 predicted proteins | sample 4694571 | NCBI WGS metagenome assembly VTLG01 (sample SAMN12604809, study PRJNA352737) | marine metagenome | biome: ENVO:00000447; feature: ENVO:00000209|ENVO:00000569|ENVO:01000036; material: ENVO:00002151; isolation source: viral sequences binned using virsorter ...
AATTAATACTTCACCAGTTTCTTGTACTCTAAACAACTCTGTTGCAGATGCAGAATCATTATTGCCGTGCATAACATTAAAAAATCTTGCACTATCATTATTATCAGAATCTATTATCATTGATATGTTACCAAAATGCGACATCTGTAAATTAGCACCTGAATTACCTCTTCTAATTTCTGATAAGTTAGAACCAAAACCTATTCCATCTCCTTGTGAATTGCCATTACTTAAATCTAAAAGAGTTACTGGTGTTGAAGTTGATATACCTATATTACCACCAGTAAAATATGAATCACCATTAGAGTTTAATAATACTTTTACTGTATTACCAGCATTTTTAAATTGTAGTTTATAATCTCCTGCAACTGAATCTATTGCAAATTTTGTATTACTCGTGTTATTATCTATTTTAAAAGCATTTACTGTACCAGTTTGACTAATACCTGAAATATGTAGTTTAGCATTTGCAGTTGTGCCACCTATAGCTACATTACCAGTATCACCTCTGATAGCAAATAAAATATCATAACTACCACCACCAGATGGTTGCGATGCAATTTCAAAACCACCATCTATGTTTTCTTGTACGGCTAATAACCAATTTCTATGACTACCACCAGTCGTCATATATAACTCGGGTGATGAGTTACTAATAATTATGTCATCAGAAGAAGTAATTTTACCTGCAAACGTAGCATCATTACTGCTTATTGATATAGGTGCATCAGTTATCGTATTTGAGTCAGACCACATCACAACGTCATTTGCAGTACCTGAACCATCTACAGCACCACCACCAATAGGTATCTCGACAACTTGCCCAGTAGATGTTACACCTAGTCTTTGTGTAACTGTACCAGTTATGCTACCACTTCCATAGTCGTGCATACGTAAACCAGTAGTTTGTGCAAAAGTAAATTTTGTTGAACCACTTAATCCAAGTTGAATATTATCAGATACTGTAGTGCCACTAATATAAACATCCGTTGTACCAAAAAGTAATTTTGAAGAATTACCTAATAATATATTACCATTGAAATAATTTGTAGTAATAGATGAATTACCTATAGTAACTGTATTAGAACCATTACCACTTAGATTGTAACCTATAACAATTTCGTTTTGACTTGTAACATCACTTGCATCTGCTTCTGAACCAATGATTATACTTTGTGAACCAGTTGTAATACCATTACCTGCATTGTTACCTATAGCAATATTATGACCACCTGAACTTAATTCTTTTAATGATTCATTACCGATTGCAGTATTGAATGAACCAGTTTGATTTGCTTCTAAGCTATCATTTCCTATTGCAATATTTTTATCACCAGTAGTATTTGACTTTAAAGAAGTAAGACCAATACCAACATTAAAATTACCACTTGTATTTGCTATCATTGTGGCAAAACCAATAGCAACATTACCTGCACCTGAATTACTTGAATTATTAATTGTATTTTGTCCTAGAACAGTATTTGTGCTTATACTACCACCACCTTTTCCTATTGTAATACCATTTACTTCTATGTCTCCACTAACCTCGAAGAGTAACGAAGGATTCGATACACCTATACCTAAACTAGATGTTGATAAATATAATTGAGTGTCGTTACCTGCACCATCTGTTAATCTTTTTTCTGATGAAGTTAATGCCTGACTATCTGTGCTTTTAAGCAATCCCAAATAACTCTGACTAATATTATTTCCAGTAAGTGATGTACCCATAAGAATATTTTATTTACAAATATACTATTTTTTCATTTTCATTATATGTTTGTTGTGATGCTCTCTGTGACAGTTAGCACAAAGTATCTCACACTTAGCCATAATTTCAGTTAAGATCATATCAACCCTACCATCAGTAAAGTTTTTTTTTGATAGGTTTCTGATTTCTCTTGCTATTGAAAACTTTTTTCTTTTAGTGTGATGAAAGTCTAATGCACTAAAGTTTTTATCATATCCACATTTAACACATTTTATTTCGATGTATTCACTTAGTTTATAAATAAATTCTTGTTTCCAATGTCTGTGGTTTTTTTCTCTTTGTTTGTTTCTGCAATCTCTACAATGTATTTCAGGTTTTTTGTTTTCTCTTTTGTAGTATCTGTGTAATGGTTTTAATTTTTTGCAGGTAGCACAAATCTTACCTTCCTTGTCCTCTATACTTTGATCCTTTGTAGTATTTGCCACCCTTCTGATTTGTGTTTCTATTTTTACTGTGTATTCCTTTTCTTTTCTTTTTTGGTTTTGAAATATATGCTTTTGGAAAAAACCTTTTAGCCATTGTTTTTGACTTTCTCATAACTTCGCCCACCAAAGTATGCTGACACAGTAACCATCAAAAGAACTTTCAAAAGTTCTATCCATTCACTTGACACTTCAAACTTTATACTTCCTGAATCAACAAATACTAAAACAACTACAGAAAAAATTAAAAATAATAATACGATAGGTCTAACAGATTTAGTAAGAACATTACCATTCAACATATCATACTTCCATCTCTCAGTTACATTCTTTTGCATATCAGATTCAGCTTGTATCCAAATCTGTTCCATCTCTTTTTGAAACTTTGCTTTCTCGTCTTTAGTTCTTATAAAACGATCTGCAACACCTGCTATCTTATCTACAATGCTAACCCCTGCATCACCAAATATCTTTGTTAATATCTTATTCATTTATCTTCTTGTTCACTTGTCCATATATAAATAATGAAACCACCAGTAAGCAATGCACTACAAAGAGTAATTCCCAATAGGACAAAATCCACATTCGCTAAATTCACATCCATTACAATTCATCTATTAAATCAATTAATTTATTTTCTATTCTTAAAAATAATTCTATTCTTTGTACACCTTCCCATTCTTTTAATCCATCTGCTACATCCATTAATGTATTAATTTTAGACAAAGTTTGATTTACTTTGAGCTGACTATTTACATCACTTTCTGATAAACTTACATCACTTAACAATTTCATTCGTTCTTCCAAATTATATAATTACTACTTTGCCAAAAATCATTTGTATTTTTAGTGTCAATTACAACTGATTGTTTGTCTATGCTAAATCCTGCATCTGTGACTGCATTTTCTATAGCATAAAAATCAATATAATGATTTTTTTTTAATGATACCTGATAGGTAACTTCTTCTATATTAGGATCAACTTTTTCTATGAAGTATATTTTTTCTAATTCTTTTTTTACGCTGAGTGAACACATACTACAAGTCAGTCCATTAACTTTAAAAGTAATATTATTTAACGCTAAAAAAAGAAATAATATTTTAGCAATCATTTTTTATACACTTTATCTTCTAAGCTATTTAATCTTCTGTTAGTTTGTTCTTCGTATTTCTCTAATTCTTTAATTAGATAATCTATTTTTTGATTTATAACTTTTGTATCATCTTGTTCTATCTTATATTCAGGCAAAGTCTTAGCAACTTCTATCTCTGAAGTAAGTTGTGAATATGTCATTGTAAGTGATATAATTCCACCGACTAATAATCCTAAGAACTTAATATCAATTTTTATATCGCTTTTGCCATCACCATCGACATCGAGTGCAACCTTTTTGTTTGTTATATCATCCATATTTTGAGATTTAGATTTCTTCAAAATTAATAATTTTAATTGATAGTTGTTTTTGAGAATCTAGTATATCAGCAATAATTGGATAAATTCTTTTATAACAATTTGATGATTGACCTAGAAACGGCTCTTTGCTAATATTTTGCGATATAACATCCCCAACAAGTAAACAACCGTGTGTGTGGCTAGTATCGTTACCACAATGAATAAGAATATACTCAAAATTAGGAACGTCAGTAATGTGTAACATACCTCTATGAATGTTTGGAAAACGCTTTGTGTATTTATTGTTGTAACCACCTTCCTTTCTGTATTTAATCTGATAAGTGCCTTCAGGTATGCGAGTTTCTCCATAAACTTTGACCTCACGTTTTTCATCTTCGAGAGTAAAGCATAGAAAATCTTTTTTGTCTGTTTCATCATCTACTAACATTAATATCCCTAATGTACTATCTTTTTCAGAACTATATCTATATAATTCTAATCTCATAATTCTTCTACAAGATTAGATAGTGTTAGAATGCCTCTGTAGATTGTTTCGGTGTCCGTATCTGCACTAATATAAGCAACACCATTACTTTGTGCAGAAATACATTTGAAGTTGTTAGAACTCATATTAAAGAAAGATGTTCTATCTACAAGTATTTGTGTTATCTGATTCATAGCTAAATTAGAATCTAATTGACCACCAGTATTTGTGTCAAACGCAGTAACTATTTCTACATCTGTGATGATCTCATTTAAATAGGTGTCTTTTATATCTTCTGCTATAGAATTAGAAACTGAAGTAATTAGAATATATGGTGTACTTGCTGATGAAGGCACAACATTATATACTGGTACAGTTGCAGAATTAAGTGTGATGTTGCCATTAAGTGCATCAAAAACTTGTTTACGTATAAAGTGACTTGCATCTTTCATTTCCTATATTCTTTTTGTATTTGTACTGACCAATTATCTTTAAATCTTTTTATTGATTCTTTTATAGATGGTTCAAAAAATGGTTTAGCTTTTCTTGGTGGTATTGTAACTTCTTTACCGAAGAATTGTTTTGTTTTGCTATTGTATAGAACTTTTGCATTTTTTACCCTTACCTTATATGCTCTTTGTGTGCCGTATTCAACAACTGAAGCATAGTTCGCATTATATCCTACTACAATACTAAATGGTTTACCTTCAAAGAAAACAGATTGTTTTAACGTACCAGTATCTACTGGAACTCTCCTAGATGATCTTCTGATTATGTCAGTACCCATACCTGCAAGAAGTTTAGAAAAACCTTTGTTTGGTTTTACAAACTTTGCTAACGCTTTCAACTTACGATTGAAACGTCTTTTACTTTCTGCTGACATCTTTGCGTTTTTCTTTGCCATTATTGTTGTTTATCTGCTAGTATTTTAAATGTATATAAATCTTCCTCATACATCTCATTGATCCTATATTTATTAGAATCATTTGTTAAGAATAATATATCTCCTCTTTGTATGTTAGTTGTAGCAGTATTCTTTCTAAGGGTTAATTCTATACCAGTTTGAAGTATTCGTTTGCCATCTCTAAATATCATTCTTCCATTTAAGAACTCACGATTACACCAAAATGTTCCTATCGTTGATTGTGAAGAAGTGAAACCACCATATCCATCAGAGGAATTTGTGTTTCTTTTGACTGTTAATCTGTATCTTAAATCTCCTGCTTTGATCATAACTCATTATAATAAACATATTTAGATAATATACTTTTTATGTTTGTGGGTAACTCTGCAACAATAGTACCTTTAACATATTCTGCTCTGTTATCGTAATACGTTGTTGCTAATTGTTTTATTGCCATTTTAATATCACTAAATGATAACCCACTTGTTGTATATACGATCTTTATATTACGAATATAGTCAGAAGGTATCTCAATATATTTATCTTCAAACCCATAAACATTATGTCCTATACTTGATAATGTACCACTACTATCTTGTTGTTGCACAGATGTTACAGATGCTATTGGTGCAAATGGCAAAACTATTTTAATCTTGCGTTTATATAAATCACCATATTCACCTGATCTATTTACATTACTTATAAACAACGTTCTAGTCTTTGCAATAATATCTCTGTTCATATATGCTTCACATTTCTGTGTTGCAGACTTAATCATATTTGAAATTACTGAATCATCATCAGACGTTTCAATTCTTGCATACGCTTTTAATTCACTAAGTGATATTATATCGCTACCAGTTTCAGCATCAATTTGTACACTAATCATTATTTTGTTTCTTTTTTAACCTTTAATTCTTTTGTTTCTTTTTTAGATTTATCTTCTTTACTTACTACCTTTTCACCCCAACCTTTTTCAATCCATTTAGAAACATTAGATTCAGGTATATCAACTATATCACCAATCTGATATTCTACACCTTCTCTAGTTATTTCGGTTTTACATTTAATTTTCATAATTCTAAATTTTGATTTAAACAAAGATAAAAAAAAAGAGCAACTAATTTAGTTGCCCTTTCTTAATAACCAATTACTCTTGATTACGGAGTTTCGATTGCAGATTTAGCTGAACTGAAAGCACCTCTAACAAAAGCATCAGGTAGATATACTGCGTGAGCAAGTCTTGCGATAGCTCTAACAGATACGAGATACTTCGAGAAATTATCTGAATCCTCATATCCAAACGCAACATTTACACCTTCTCTTTGGAACACTTGACTACCTTGTGTAAAGTCTCCTGCGATGAAGTTTCCTGCTGATATTTTGTTATTCATAATAACTGGAACACCATTGATTCTTAGGAATCCGTCTGCACTTACGATTGAGTTACCTCTTAGATATTCATTTGTAGTGTCTTTTAATAACGCTATTTTATGGAAATCTGTAGGGTTTAATACAATCGCATTAGCAGAATAGTTAGCTAATGCTAACTGATTCAATGCAACATATAACACATCAAGTTCTTGTGCATTATCAATCGCTTGATAAAAAGCACCTGAAGCAGAAGTATCAAAAGCAGTTCCACCATTTAATAAACCTAATAGGTTTGGCGAACTTCCTGATCCACCAATTAGTTGGTCATCTATAACTGTGTTAAGTTTACCTACTAATCTAGTGTTAAGATAACCTGCTAAAGCAGGAGTATCATCTAACATCTCTTGCGAAATAGTCATTACTGAAGCCATCTTTTGTACGATAGCATCAGTAGCTACTAAAGCAAATTCTGAATCAGATGGTGCTGATCCTTCAGCAGTTGCACCTGCGTTGTCCGTATAACTGTTCTCTTTTACAAATCTAATTACATTAGAAGATGTAGAAGCAGTTGGTATTACGTTAAGCATATTCGTCACATTTGACGGATTGAACTTAATACCAGTTACTCTCTCAACACCTGAAGCATCTCTAGCTGAGTTTGCACCAGTAAAGTCTGAAGAAATGAGTACATCAGCTTTTAACTCAAAGTTAGCACTTGATCTGCTACCTTCTTTCATAGCTTTGAATGATTCACTTTTATTCAAACCATCAGCAATCATATCTCTACTGTTAGTATAAACTTTTTCAAAGTTGTCTTTTTTGTTTTCAACTTCGATCTTGTCTAATCTATCAACGATCTCTGAATGCTTTTCAACGAGGTTCTTAACCTCGCCTTTAATCACAGTATCGACTTCATTATTAACATTATCTTTGATTGACTTAGCAGATTTCTCCAGTTTCTCATCAATAATATTACAAACATCGTCTAACTGTTTTTTTATATTCTCATCCATTATTTAGAATTTAAATTGTTAAACATATAATTAAAGATTGAATCTGAAGTAATATTATCTTTCTTAGTCTCTAAGTGTGCATTACCACGAGTTAGTTCCTTATCTGATTGGTGTGAGTTATCACGAGCAATCAAAGATTTTAAAACTTCTAATTCATATTCGACTAAATAACCAAGATCATCTGTAATGTTTCCTTTACGGATTAACTTGATTAAATTATCAAATCTCTTTGTGTAATAGTCGATCTTTGCAGATTCGCCTTTTACCTCTAATATTTTTGCTTCTTCATTTGATGCAAGAGTTACTGCTGATATTTCAAATAGCTTTGCTTCTTTGATTACCCTTACCCCATCTTCGTTATAATCTTTTTTTACTGGCATTATTCCAACTGAGTTCTCGTCAATTACTTTGTATCTCATAAGTTCTAAGACTTCTTCACCAAAAGTAGTCTTAGGTACTTCAGCTACAAATGCTAAACCTTTATCATCTTCATATAGTTCTCTCATCTTACCGATAGGTTTAGTAATATCGTGTTGATATAAATACTTCACACGAGAACCATTGCTTTTCAATGTTCTTGCGTATGCACCTTTTTCTATAATATCTTTATCTGAATCTTCGTTACCGAATACAGAACCATATCCTTTTACGATTCCTAACTTTTCATCTACATCACTTATCTCCCCTTGTTTAAATAATACTTTACTCATAATAATAAATTTATTTTCAAAAATAATACAATTTTTTTTCTAATGTTTTAATCTACTTGTACGAAGGGTACAGATAAACATTTACAATTAACAACTTCTTTTGCCGTAGCACCTAGTGATGTGTCTGATGGAAACATCAATAATGAACCACCAACCTGATAAGGTTCATTAGATGCAATGGGATTATTACCATATTGTATGTCTGCTGATCTATGTGTATCCCTTACATTTCTACCACCTGAAATCCATTCTTTAACTAAGTTGTCTTCACCATAAATGTCTTGTGCAGATAGTTGTATTCCAAAGTTAGCAGATGCAGTTGTTTCGGTTTGCACTATTCTTCTTGCCATCCATCTTGCTTTGAATCTTAATCTTTTAGATATTTCTCTTACTCTTTCTTCTAAACCCATAGACATAAACTCTTCACTTTTTGTTAGATCAGTTATAACTTTTTTAAGTGTTTGTAGTGCAACACCATTTACAGATGTAACTTCTTTAGCAGTAGCTAAGTAATTGCTTCTCTGTGTTGCGTATCTGTCAAGACCTTCAATGATGGTTGATTCTAGGTTTCTTCTTTCTTGTGCAGTTAATTGTTGTCCTCTTTCTATTCTATCAAGCAATCTTTCAAATTCAAACTCAGACATCTTATTTACAAATAACTTAAAATGTTTTCTATACCAATATGCAAACCTAAGACCAGTTTGTCTGTACATCTGTTTGTACATTACATTTACTTCTTTTTCTGTAAATAATGTATTGAAGTTTTGATTTGTTGGTGTAGGGTTTTGTTCATACATCTTAACTGCTTTATCATATCCCACTATATAAAATTGATATGCGATAGGAAGATTCTTCTTTTGTGCTATCCTTATTTGTTTCTCAAATTCAGTAGATACTTTTCTTCTATTCTGTTTTGTTTGTATTGATTTTCTTGCAGATATGCTTCTACAGACTGCATATCGTTGTTGTGTATCAGGGTATTCTGACATCGATGTATCATCAATCATACACCTTTGAACAAATTGATTGCTTGATTCTCCTGCTCTTGGTTTAGGTAGTGGCATCTTCTTCTGCTTTATCTATGATTCTCTTACACCATTTGTACATAGGATCATCTTCAACCCTAGACACTTTGTTATCACCACCCCATAATGAATAAGATATATCACCACAGATTGGTTTATCTTTTTCATCTATGTAGTCACCAGTAACATATTCGTATGCTCTCGATAGATATGCAAATGTCTTTTTAACTATATCCAATGACAAACCACGACCTGCAATGAGGTCGTTTGCTCTGTTTTTACCCACTAAGGTTGCACAAGGATTGTTGAAAGATTCATTGATTTCTTGTGCTTTCTTAGCGTTCTCTCTTACGGATTTAGGATAATCGTCATAAGTTTCTTGTTTGTATTCTTCTTCATCTTCGTGTCTATACTTAGATAGTGCATCTTCTAATTCATCCATATTTGCACAAGGCATATATACCATACCATCTTCTGTTTCGTGGGTATGTGTTGTTGAACATCCTATTGCTTCAGCTCTCTCTTGTGCATCAACTCTATTATCAAAAACTTCATTATGATATGACTTATCGTCTTTGCTAGACAAAGGATGACCTGAAGGTAATAAATCTGTATCGTGTTTACCACTTCTAAATCTACCAGTTCTCAGAACCCTCAAAAAAGAATTAACTCTGCCCATCGCCCATTGGTCTTCGTTTCTTACGTTTGGTCTAACAGAAGCAGGATTAGTTCTGTATGCACCTACACCCCTTCTATATACTTGATACAATGTTCTTACTGTAGTTCTTTTTGTTTTATCGTCACCAACCTTTTCGTTGTGTTCTTCTACTTTATTACGTAACGCAGTCTCTAATCTTGCAGTCATCTGCTTCTCCTCTTGCTCTTGCATATCTTCCATCTCATCTTCTGTCATTACATCTTCTTCTTCTTCTTCTGCTTCTTGTACTGGGAATGTAACATCATCTGAGATACCTAAATCTAAATCAGATATTGGAACAAACTGATTTGGAACTAAATACTCATTCATAATAGGATTATCTTCATCAACACCATAACCACTAGCTTCTCTTTTCTCATTTGTTGTTAGCCAGTAACTCTTTGATAGATTATCTATAAGTTGTTGTTGCTCAGGCATCAGTTCAGGAATAGCACTATAATCAAAGTCAAAGTATAAATCCTCACCATACATTGGAACTAGCCATCTGTTAAACTCATCTCTGATCTTGTTAAGTTCAGGAATGATTGCATTAGTAAATAAAACCTTCCTTGCTATTCTATAATTATCGTAAGTTGTTGATTCTGTGTTGTTTAATAATTGTACTGGTACACCATATAGATTACATAAATCTTTTATTGTTGCATTATATGATTCTAATAATTGCAAGTCAGAAGTAGATAAACCAAAGTTTGTCCACGAGAACTTCTTACCAGTAATCATAATATCATTTGCAGACTTGCTTCCTTGATAGTTTCTTCTTAGTGCATCTTTTAATTGTTGTGCTTGGGTAGGTGTTAAAGAATCATCGTCAGGAGTTAGCATACCTCTAGCAGACTGATTATGTAAGAACTTTAGATTTGTTTCTACGGCTTCATTTGCAGTTGTAAGAACCCTCATACCTGCTTCTATTGGTGATTGTCCGTATAGATGTGTACCATCACCTTGATAATCAGGATTGAAGTCAGCAATATGCAATACTTCTTCAGAAGATAATTCATACTTACTTTCGTTGTACATCATAGTATATTTTGATACTGGTTTGAAGATACCATCAGACTTGATCCTAATAAGGTGTGCAGGTAGGTTGTATAGTTGTGAGTAGATACCTTTGTTTTCTCCGTTCTCAGGTGCAATACCATATACAAATCTGTTACCAGTTAGTTTACCAAACGATATTAATTCTTGTAAGAACACAGAAAATGATTGTGCAGGATTAGGTCTTTCAAGTAATTTACCAAGTGCAGAATGTTCTACTTCTTCAAAAATATGTTTTCTCATCAGCTTAGATTTAAATACTGATTCTTCATTTAATCCATTTGATAGTAAACCTTTATATTCTTTTACTGCACTTTCGTCAAGTTTCTGATATATCTTGAATGGAACTGTTATTGCAGACTTTGATATTAACTGTATTAGTGAATAGATTGTTGGGTTGTATTTATATCCTTTATCTATAAAATCATCGTTGTATTGTGAATTAGTTATTTTGTTATTTCCAAGTACATTATAGATAAACCTATTGTATTGTTCATTGGTCTGCTGATTACCAAATGCCTTTAGACCATTCCTGATTCTTTGAAGAAAACTTGCCATATATAGAATTTATTTTCAAAAATACTAAAAATTATTAAACAATGATTAGGTTACTCTCTCTAGCTAGTCCAGTTGTAACTGCATATCTGAACCCATCCATCAGATGATCCATACCATTTTGTTTTATTTTATTTATTGTCTGACCATCTTTATTAGATTCCCATATATAATACTGGTATTCCTGAAGCAGGTTTTTGCTTTGCTTTGATGCAAAGACATCATATTCTTTTATGATCTGAATACCATTCATAACTGATCCTGAACCTTTATTAGATGGTTTGCAATATAATCCTAGTCTTTTCATATCTTCAAGTGATTTTGGTTCTGCACTATCGCAGATAAATAATTCTTCTTCTAATCCAAGATTCTTTATCTCATTGTAAATGTCTTGGTTTGTTAATCCTTTTTTGTATAGTAGTTCGTGAACATACAACTTATCATTCTTTCTTCTTACTTCTACAATACCAGTAGGATCATTACTATACCCCCAGTCAAGACCATATACAACCTCAGAACTATCCTTATCAACAAACTCATTGTAATCAATCCATTTCCAGTTGTCGAATATCTGACCTTCTTTAAATGTAGCTCGTTCACCTAATCCATATACTCTCCACCTATCTGCATCTCTTTCTTTCATTCTTAATATTTCTTTTTTGATTTCAGGATCAAGAAACGCATTATCTTCAAATGTGGTAATGTAAGTATCGCAATCATCCCTAGTACAGATGTCTGAATATATCCAATGGATAACATCAGATGGGTTGAAGTCTAGTATCATCTTCTCAGTTGTTCTTAGTGATAGCTGATTGAAGTCTTCTAAGAAGAACTCATTTGCTTCATTTAAGAAACAATGTGTACGTTTCCTACCTCTAACCTTCATCTCATTGTCTAATGATATAAACTCTACAAGATGATTCTTATACTTGAATGTCATCTCTGCTTTGTTAATTTCTGCAAAATATGTTATACCAACCTTATCTGCTATCTCCATAAAGTCTCTATATACTGATCCTTTAAGTGCAGGTAATGTCTTTCTAGCTATGGTAATTACTAATTTGTTTTCACTTGTAGTAAGTAAGTAAATAAGATATTGACAGATAGCATACGTTTTTCCTGATCTACTTCCACCCTGATGTACTATAATTCTTTTATCCGAATTAACTGTTTGATAGAATTGCGTATTACATTCTACTGTTTCTTTTCTACTGGCTTCCATTCAATAAGTTTGCTTTCTATCCCACCCTTATGTTCAAGTATTTGTTGTTCTATGTATCCTCTCTTTTTACCTTTAGTTTTTAAATAAAAAATGGTAGATGTAGGATTATCATTTGATATTTGATCAAACAGTTTTGATTCTACAAAGTCTAATGCTACATTCTGAAGCTCATCTACTTTCTCTTTGAACTTAGAATCATTGTTATAATACTTATAGAAGGTTGATCTATTGCATCCTACCTCTTTACAAGCAGATGTAACAACACCTAAATGCTTTTCAAGAGCATTGATTAAGTTGTTTTTTAATATGTTGGTTTTTGTTGGCATAATACAAAACTAAGAATATTTTATTACGATTTGATTATACTTTAAGTTTTTACCATCAATTCTCTGTTTATAATAGTAATAAAGCAACCATAACTGTTTGATTTGCCATTCTATTTCAGGTAATCTTCTTTGATATTTGTTGTTTACTGGGAAGAGTTCTGCAAGTGCATAAATGCGTTTGTAACATTTTACATCATCGTTATTATGATATTGATGTTCCTTTGCTTTTTCCTTATAACGCAAAATAAAAGTTTCTATTTCTCTTATAACTTTAGTCTTGCCTTTCGTTATCACATTCTAAATGTAAGATAAATTCATCTCTTGTAATAACTTTATTAAGATATTTATATGTTTTTATGTTATTAATATCTGTAAGTGATATGGATTTTTCTCTGATCTTATATGTTTTTATACGAGGTGATATAGCTATAAATATACTTTGTGAATCACATTTGTAGTAAGTCCATAATTTTCTTACTGTATCACAAATGTTTTCTGATTCACCAAGTATATCACATTCATCTGAAGTAAAAAAGTAACTACTCTTTAACTTTTTTTGTTTCTGATACTTCTTCTGCCACCTCATCATTTTCTAATTCTTCTACTTTAGGTGGTTGAACACCAAATTGTTCTAATGCTTGTAATACAAGACTTGATTCAGATAAGGTAAAAAGACCTGATTTGTTTCCTTTCTCACATACCTGAACTATTAATTGCAATGCTTGTTCTTTTGTCATAATTAATTATTTATTTAAACTTACCAGTAATAAAATCATATTCTAAAAGCTGACTGCCTAATTTACCATTCAACCTTTGTGATTTCATTTTTACTGTTTCAAACTCAACAAAGTTAATATTATTATCAAGATTTTCTAATTGTCTTGCTAATAAATCACCCTTTGATAGTTTATCTTCTAAATCTTCTTTTGTCATTCTATGAAGTATTGACATACAATCTACTTTATTAAAGTGCATAGTACCCCCTGCTAATGAAAACGCAGTAGCTTTCGGTATCTTACCTTTTACTGGTGATGGTGTCTTAGGGTGTTCTATATAACTTACTATCTTATCAAAGTTCTTTGCAAACATTTTAAGATTTGTGAGTGATACCTTTAAATAATTGTACAGATTTGTTTCTCCAACATTTGATTCCACTAACCAGTTCATAGGATCAATAACATAACATTCAAATCCTTTACCTGATAATCTTTCAAATGTGTTTAATAACCCTGCAACCGATGGTAGTTCTTCTTGGTTTTCTAAGAATACAAAGTGATCTTGTATAAAATCTAATCCTTTATTGTATTCTTCCTCTGTGCATACATTATCAAATTCAGGATTGACGTTCTTACCAATATATGCTCTAGCTAAATTTGTTATCAGCTCATACGTATTTGTTTCAGGTGAATACATTACTACCTTATCATCGTAATGTTTTGCCCTTAGTAGCATTGCATAATTAATAAACTCTGATTTTCCTGATTGTGGATAACCACTAAAACAATATAAGAATCCTTTTCTCCAAGAGAATATACCATCTAGATTTTCTATATATGATGGTTGTCCTAACTCATAACCATCTTTAAAAAATGTTTCTAACTTATCCCTAACATCATTTACGTAAACCTCTTTACATTCTTTAGCATCATCATCTCGTTTTAAGACATCATCAAAATCAACTATCTGTAATTTGCCCTTCATAATTTTATGTCTTTTATTTTTTGATAGATGTTTGCAATATCTTTTTTATGTTTTAATACTGTTTGCCTATATTGGTGCAAGTGATACATTTCACCTGCATTTACCAAGACAAGTAGCTTACAGAGTTTCTCTATATAGCTTTTAGCGTGATTGTAAAATGCTTCATCTATATCACGATTGTATTTACTTCTTTTACTTGATATGTCAGCAAATCGGAAGGTAGCTTCAGCAGTTTCAAAGTCTGTCATCAACTCTTCAACCTTGAACGAAACCATCGCCTCACTTTTAAATTTCTCCTTTGCATTGTTTTTCATTTGTTGTTCTTTCATAATTCAAAAAGTTTTATTATTTTATTATTAATATGTCTATTAGATTAGTATATCTAATTTATTTATTATACTCTCTTTAAAGAGTATAATAAATAATAAATATATCTATTAAGGGTTTTCTTCCTTACTGAAACAATATTAAATAATTTATATCAAAATAAAAATAATTTTGTAAAATAAATATTTTTATGTAATTTAGTAGGTATGTTACAAAGATTGCAACTAGAATATAGATTGAAAGAACTTGGTATGACGAAGCTAACATTAGCAAAAAAGATGGGTGTTACACCTATGACGTTGCATAACAAGTTCAATGATCCTAGTTCTCTAAAAGTTAGTGAACTTGAATCAATGGTTAAAATCGGTTTTATTAAATCCTTAATATGCGAATTATGAATGATACACAAAATCAGATTATAAGACAGTCATCATTAAAAGCATCTATTGACTTTTGGAATTTAAAGACTGGTGGTAACTGCGAAGATATAACCGAAGGTGATATAATTAAAACTGCATCACATTTTGGTTATTGGTGTGCTAACGGAAAGGTAGCACAAAGTATTAATAATAAACTTTTAAAATAAATAATATGAGTGAAACAATTTACTTAGGAAGTGGGAAGACTGTAAATGGTCAGTATGGAGAGTTCTTCAACGTAACTTTAAATCTTGATAAGATCAAACAAAACCCTGACGTTGTAGAAGATTATAAAGGTAATAAATTTGTAAGGTTGAGAATATCCAAAAAAGAGCAACCTGATAAGTTTGGTAAGAATGTTAATGTTGTTTGGAATGATCCAAGCAAAATAAAGGCAAAGACTGAAACGCAGACTGCTAGTGATAGTGGTCTTCCGTTTTAGTTTTTTCATTACTTTATGGTTAGTTTTATTATGAAGCACCTGATTCTTTTTAGTCTTTTTATAGTCTGATGTGTTTGAGATGATGGTGCTTCTTTTTTAATTATGGATTTAAGAAGTTTTTACAAAAAGCAAGGGTATAAAAAAGAAAACATTACTGATAGAGTAATTGCATTTGGATCAGGTACTCAGTCAATAGCGATGACATTGATGGCAATGAAGAATAAATTTGATACTAAACCTGATTTTGCAGTCTTCTCTGACACACAAGCAGAACCTGAATCTGTGTATAATTACTATAACTATTTTACAAAAAAACTAAAAGAAAAGTATGATTTTAACATATATAAAGTATCACAAGGAAATATATTAAAAGATATAGAGGGTAATAAAAGAATGGCAACCTTACCTTATTTTGTCAAAAAAGAAAATAATAAAAAAGGAATGATGCTAAGACAATGCACTTCAGAATATAAAATTAAACCATTCCATAGTTTTTTAAAAAATCATTTTGACATACCAAGAAAAAATAAAAACAGTAAACCATTTTTAGAGATTTGGTTTGCTATATCTACAGATGAAATGTCAAGAATTAGAGAATCTGATAAGTGGTATGCCGTTAATAGATACCCATTAATAGAAAAAAATATACATAGAAAAAAATCAATAGATTACGTTGTAAAAAACGGATATGATAGACCACCAAGAAGTGCGTGTGTAGTCTGTCCATATAGATCAGACAAAGAATGGATGAACCTTACAAAAGAAGAACTAGAAGTTGCAGTAGATTTTGAAAAAAAAGTTAATAATAAAATTGATATAAAAGAAAAATTATTTCTTCATAGTTCATTAAATGATTTAGACAAAGTGGATTTTAATAAAAATAAAAACCAACTAGAGTTTGGCTTTGTAAATGAATGTGAAGGTTATTGTGGTATATGATAGAATTTTTAAGACATTTATTTGGTTTGTGTGGTGAGTTATGGCATCCTAATGTTTGGACAATATTGGCATCCAGTCCACTACTCTTATACTCAATGTATTATTTAAAAAAGAAATTTAATAAATCAAGTGATTAAGAAACGAGATACCAATCAAGAATACCATTCACACGATAGCATTTCTGCTAGTGGTCTTAAAACAATATATAAGAAGTCTGTGTTTCATTATATAAATCAGGAACAGTTTGTATCAACACCTGCTATGAACTTTGGTAGTGCAGTTCATAGCGTACTTTTAGAACCTGAAAAGAAAGAAATATTAGCATTACCTAAAAACTTAAATCTAAGAACAAAAAAAGATAAAGAATATAAGAAACAATTAATATCTGACAACCCTGATAAGATTGTAGTTTCAGGTGAGGAAAAAGAATCCTTAGATCAGATAGTGCAAAACGCAATGAATAATGAACTTGCAAACAAGTTGTTATTTACCTTAGATGAAATTGAGCATAGTTATTATGGTACGTATGAAGACGTACCTGTACGTATAAGACCTGATGGTATCAAAAAGGGTAGGTATATCATTGATATTAAAACTTGTCAAGATGCATCACCTAAAGCGTTTAGAAGTGCAATATATAATTATGCTTATCACCTTCAAGCGTGTTTCTATTCTGAGATGTTAGGATATGATCCTACATCATTTAGATTTATTGCTATTGAGAACAGATACCCATTTGACGTTGCAGTATATTCTCTGTCCGATAATCTTATAGAAAAGGGTAAACTAGCTTGGAGAGTTGCATTTGATTCTTGGAAAAAATATATTGATAAAAAACACATTTCAGGTTTTTACTGGGATGATGTAAATGAAGATGGAAGTTTAATATTATGATTATGAATGGAATACAACTAAGAGAATATAAAAACTTTAATGAACAAGAAAAAGAATTTTATAGGATTACATTAAGAGAAAATATGCAAAAAGAATTGATGCAAATAAAAGATGTTGATTTTGGAAAAAATTACTTGAATAAAATAAACGCAGTTATTACTTATATAAAAAAAATAAATGTTGATCCAATATTAGAAAGTATGATTGTAGAGCAAAAACTTAGAATTCAAAGAGTTTTAGGTGAGTTATTAAATAAAGAATTACCACACGGGGGACAAAACAAAAAGCGAGGTAACACAGAAGTACCTCGCTTATCAGATTTTGGTATTTCTAAAAATGAAAGTTCTGCGTTTCAAAAAATTGCATCATTACCTAAAGAAACATTCGAAAAAGAAATAGAAACTGCAAAAGAAGAAAGTACGGAAAAAAATAAATTAACTCAAAGTAGAATATTAAAAGTTGCAAAACTTATTTTAAGAGAAAAGAAAAACAATGAGTTCAATAAAAAAATAATTATTAAAAATCATACACCAAAAATATATTTAGGCGATAGTAATAAAGTCTTAAATGAAGTAGAAGATAAAAGTATTGATTTATTATTAACCGACCCACCTTATGGAATGGATTTTAAAAGTGGTTGGAATAAAAAAGAAAAAATAAAAAATGACGCTTTAAATGAAACCATAACTTTATTAGATAATGTTTTGGAAAAGACAAAAAATAAATTAAAAGACGATGCACACTTTTATTTATTTGGAAACATAAAATATCTTGAATATATAAAACCAATAATTTCTAAGCATCTAAACATCAAAGACATATTAATATGGGATAGGTGTGTAATAGGTATGGGTGATTTAAATTCTTATGGTAATTCTTATGATATAATATACTTTGGTTATAATAAAGTTTGGAAAAACTTAAATGGTATAAGAGAAAGAAATGTTTTAAAATATGAAAGGGTAGTTCCAAATGAAATGCAACACCCAACCGAAAAGCCAAGAGAATTATTAGAATATTTAATTAAAAAATCTACAAGCGAAAATGAAATTGTTTTAGATCCATTTGCAGGGGGTGGTTCTACATTGTTGGCATCATCAAATACAAATAGAAAATCAATAGGAATTGAACTTGAAAAGAAATACTATGATTTAATAAAACAAAGAATATGAATCAAAACAAAGCATTAATAAAAGATTTTCATAATAATGAAGAATTTAAAGTTGTACAAAATAATGTTGAAAAGTTTATAGAAGGATACAAGGGAGAATCTTTTATAAGGTATTTGTTAAAAAAAGAAAAAATTAAATTTTTAGAACCTGATTTAATTGTAAAAAAAGAGGATCAATATTATATATATGAAATTAAAGTACAAGATCACTTTGTGCCACCACCATTTGATGGACACGGATTGCCTTTATGGCAAATAAAAGATAGATTAGATTTTTGTAAAAAAACTAATATTAAATGTAAACTCATAATCATAGATTTGATACAAAAGTTTATATACTATCAAAACCTTGAAGTTTTGTATGAAGAATATGGAAATAAAAAAATGTGCTATCAAACTAAAGGTAAAAACCCAAGATGTGTATTTAATTTAGATATGTTCAACAAAACAGAATTACTATGACACCAACAACTGATGATTTAAATAGAAACGAGAAAAGAGAAATATATGGTGCTTATAATACTAATAAGCAAGTGAAAGCAAAGATTGATGCACTTATGGAAGCAATGGCAAAGATTGAATGTAAACTTGGTATTGATTCTACTGATGAAGAAAGAGAAAAAGCTAGTCAAGAACAACTGATCTTTTTAAGTAAGATCAAAGAACTTGATCCAGTAAAGTATGACATTTTAAAAAAAGTATTATGACACAGACAGAATTTGACAAATTAGTAAAACAATTAAACGATTATTCATTTGATATAATGGTAAGTAAAAGACCTGAATACACAAATGAAGATACAGATGTTCTTGCAAACTTTAAGAGTACGGCAGAAAGATTAGAAACATCTGAGATGAAAGTATGGGCAACATTCTTTGAGAAACAAATACAGAGTATATATGCTCACCTTAAAAACGCAAACCTTAAAAAGAGTGAACCAATACATTCTAGGTTTGCAGATGTTATTAACTATTGTTATTTGGGTTATGCGTTATTTGTAGAAAGAGATGGTAAGAAAAAGATTAATTAAATTTATTGCTATTGGATTGATAGCAGTATTAAGTATATTTTATGTCAAACACAAACAGAAGAAAGGGACACGATTACGAGAGACAAATTCGCAGAGAATATAGAGAGCTTGGTTGGTCTAATTGTGAGACCTCTAGGTACGCATCCAAGATGATGGATGATAGAAAGATTGATTTAGTCAATACTAAACCATTTGCAGTTCAATGTAAATCTTTAATCAATAATCCATCTTATCATAAGATATTCAAAGAGATGGAAGCTGATAGTGATGATTATAAGATCATCTATCACAAAAGAAAAAACGATGGTGAATATGTCATTATGGAAAAGAATGATTTTCACGAACTTGTTGAAATGTTAATCCACCATAAAATACTTAATCCTTAAAATATATATAAAATTTTTTTGTATTATAAAATATTTTATATATTATTGTACTGTCATTAGTAAGTAATTAATTACTGAACATCTGAACTATCAGAATAATAGTAGTCAAACGTAAATAGGGTGCGAGTAAGACTTTAAAATTAAATTCACCCTTATAATTTAAACTAATTATAATGGAAAGTTTTTATGTAGATGTTAGAGAGAGAGATGGTAAACCATCTTATGGCAGATCAAGAACTGTTTCTAATCATCTAAAACTTCATAAATCTAAAAGATGGTTTGCAATTAAGAACAGACATCTTGGTGGATATATGATTATCAGAATTAAAACTGATGGAAAACTAGGCAGAAGAGATAAGTGGGGTTCACCTTTTGGTTACTTTGGTTATTCTAATACATTTATAAATGCTATTAGAAAAGCTAAAAAAGAACACAAGGTTAAAATACCAGTCAATGACTGGGTAACTGTAAGATGTAAGTCTTATCATTCACCTGATAGTTTACAGTCTCACTATGAGAATATTGTTGAAGAACTTAAAACAATATTATTATAAATAATTATGGGGGTAGAAATACCCCCTTTTGATTTTAAACGATTTAAACGATTTATTATGAAAAATGATAATTACCATAGAGCAAAAGAGAAAGCACGTAAGAAGCGTGTTAAAAAGCGTGTAGAGTTCCTTAACACACCATTGAAGGATAAGATAGAACAAAGTTCTATAATGACTACTTTAAAATCTATGAAAGAGTTAGCAGATGAGATTGAAGAATTAATAGGTAAGAAGCAATGACATTTGAACACGACATCTTTACATTTGAGGTTACACGAGATAGAAACAATTTAACAATTACTATGTTAGATTACACTACTGAAAATGGTGAAACAGTTATGTTGAATGATCCTTGCGATATGACATACGTTGTTTCTGAATCAGTATATAATGAAGCAAAAGATTTGTTGGATGAATATGAAGAAGATTATTAAATACTTAGTTAAACGTTTCCTAGACATAAATTTGTGTACTAGGAAATGTTGTTATAGAAATGTACCAAGATTAAATGGTGTATGTAAATTTTGTAAATCCAAATAATATGAAAAAATATATAGAAAGTTTCTTATTTTTATTGTTGTTGTTTTCAACATTATATGTTTCACTTATCATATTTGTATGAGTTTATATGAATTTCTGAAAAATAATTTTCTTGATTCGTGTTCTAATTCTATGCACGACTTAGAACAAAGAAGAAAAATAATTGAAGAATTTAAGGAAGAGGTAGACCAGTTCAAAGAATTACTAAATGAAGAATGTAAATCTTTGAAACACCTAGAAAAGAAATCTTAATCTTCAGGTTTAAATTTATAGAAGTCTGTAAAACTTAATATTTGTCCAAATCCACTTAAATTATTTTGTGTAGGAATATGAGTAGATAGTGTATATCTATTCTTTGAAACATTAAACTGTAAATTATCAATAGCTTGGTGGTTATCATCTGTCAATGTACTAAATGCTAATTTAGGCAAAGTAAGTAAATCAATAGGTTTTGTAAATCCATTGCTATCAGGTAGCTTACGAAAAGTGCCTTCATATCTAAAATTATTGGTTGCAAATTCATTTAATCTTTGAAAATTCGTAAGTGTTTCTAATGTTGCACCACCTGATTCATCAAATGATTTATAAGCAGTTATTGTATTACCTGCACTATCTACTAAGCAATTAGAATATTTACTATCATCTAACATTCCAAATCTGTTTTCGTAAGATTTTAGAACACCACTATTATCTTTAAATGATCCATCAATTATTTTAGTTTGTGTATCATAATACTCTAAATCTGAAATAGATTGTAAAACAACATCATCATAATAAACTCTAAAATTAGAATTATTATAAATAGTTTCTCTACCTATAAAAAACTCTATTTTAGCAGTTCCAACTATAGGTGGTGCTTCCATAGATATTTCATTCAATCTCCATTGTTCTTGAACAGTTCCAGTAGGTAATAAATTTATTGTTGCATCTGTTCCCCAACTATTATTTGTTATAGACCAATAAACTGTACTACCAGTAACTGGTGTAATTGATATTCTAAATTTATTTTGATAAAATATTGCACCACTATTATCAGGATCAAGAAAATAATCTGCAAAGACTAATTTGATAGGCTCTGCAGTAGTACCTACTGAACCAGTATTATTTGATGCAACGACTGTATCAGAAGATGTATTACCTATTGTAATTAACGAAAAATCACCTGCGTATGGTGTTATACCATATATAACTGGAATGCCTACACTTGTGTCAGCAGAACCTGATTGTACTGCATAAGCAATAGACCTATCAGGTATTGTCCAATTATCAGGATTTTTACCCCAGTTAGGTGTACCCCCTGATGGTGATGATACAGTTTCATATCCACCATTACTAAATCTTGATTTTAATGTGTCTTTGATTCTTACCTGAACTCTTTGTCTAATTGCAGGTCTTCTAATAATCTTGACTAAATCTTGATTCAATGGTTGAATTGTATTGTTATTTTCTGTGCTATTTACATTTGATATTGGACTTGCAATAGCTAATGTTCCATCTGCACTACCATTTTTATTATATTTTTTAAATTCTTTTGAATAAGAACCACCACCATCAGAAAAAGAATTTAATGATAATGAAGCATTATCTATTATAGTCCAAGTTGATTCGTGTTGAAATATTCTACAGTTAAACATTCTTAACAAAGATTCAAGAACATATTTACTGTTTAAATAATTACCATTTTCATCTTGTAAAGAATCAACACTATTTAAAAATGTTTGTGTATAGGGATTATCGTTGGATGCACCACTTGGTGTTGCACTACTAAATTGATTTATTCTACATAATACTTTATAACCAAAATCTAATCCACGACCAGTAGTTCCATCACCACTTTGTAAGTTTATGTTTTTCAAACAGTTTTGTATCACATCAAAGGTTTGTGGTCTTTCAGTAGTTATATCCATATTATAACCATTAATAGTACCAATTAAATCTGATGCAACAACTTCTACTGCATAAGGTCTTGAAGCAATCGGTAATGTGTAACTATCTTGCATTATAAATCCTACCCAAAATGGTCTATATATTTCATAGTTTTGTGCAGAACTTGTAGAAATTATTGTATCATCTAATGTTAATAGTGTAGAAGAATCTACTGTTACAACATTTGCATAATTACCAGTTGTTGTATTAACAACTAAATCACCAACTTCAACATTTGATGTGAATGATGCAGTTGCATCTTTTAGTTTATCTTGTGATGATTCTCCAGTATCTGATTCACCAGTTATAAATCTACGTAAAACTTTTACTTTATATTGTCTGTCATTTTCAGGTAATATGAAAGCATATTCACTTCTATCCCAAAAAAAGTTAGCTTCATTCCATAATGTATTTTCGTTCTCCCAGTTGTCACCACCAGTTCCTACCTCAACATAAAAACGCAACTTACAAGTAGAACCTATTATGGGTTGAAAATAATCATCATCTTGATTATATTCTATAATAACTGGATTGTCAGCTAATGTAATATTAGATTTTGCAGTTCCTGAAAACTGCCATTGAAATATTTGTAAACGATATTTGTTTTCATCTGTATCAAAAAAGTTTGTAAAATATTGTAATCCGTATGACATATCATTACCCAGTTATTCTTGCCCTAAAATCTCCTGCTCTTTCTAGTGCTAAAATTAAATCTTGACCTCTAAGTGTAAACTCGCCTTTCTGATTACCACCTATATTACCTACCATTTGAGGTAGTCTGTTTAATGGTATAACGGCTTCAGGTTGATTGCCCTCTCCGATCATTCCCATAACTGGTTTTGTAATTATACCACCTTTAGCAAAACCTTGAACTTCTTCATTAGGTTTAGTAGCTAACGCTAAGATTCCTGCACCTGCTACAACTGCACCTGCAACTGCTAAGTTTTTAGCTGTAACAGCAGGAGCTGAAGGATCAAAAATTGATCTAAGTGCAGTTGCTATTACTAAAGCTACTGTCATCTGAACAATCATCTTAGCCAAAGAATTTATGATTTGTCCAATAGATTTTTCTCCTTGCATAGCCATTTGAGCAAATGCCAATCCAACCGATATTCCGATTTGTTGCATACCATCAGCTAATTCTCCAAAAGCTGATCCAGTTTGTTTTGTAGTTTCTGCAAACTCTCTTGTTTTAAGACTTGCAAAATCTAATTGAACACCACCATTAGTTAGTTCAACTGCTTGTTGTTTTATTGCAGTTGTAGATTGATTAGTTGCATTTGTTAGATTTGTAAATCTATTTTGTAATTCTTTAAATCTTTCATTAGCAGGTGCAACCCCTGCATCTAATAATGAGACTAAACCATCACCTAGTATTTTTGTTGAATCACCAACTACATTTACATCGTGACCAAATACTTGAAATCTGTTAGCTACAGAATTAAGTTTTTTATCTATAGTGTCAAAAACTTTTTTCTGTGAATCTGTGAGTTCAATGTTTTTAGTTTGTTCATCTGTTAGTTCTTTTTGTGATGATCTAGCTTCCTTTAATTTTCTATTAAACTCAGATAATACTTTATTCAAATCGTCATACTTTTTTTGTTGTTCTTCAACAACTTCTGATTGATCTAATAATCTATCTGTTTGATATTCTATAGACTTTGAAGTTGAGTTCTCATTGTTTTGAAACTCCTCTAATACATCATTTATTTTTTCTAGTTGTGATCTCTCTGCATCTAATATTAATTTTTGTCTTTCTAACTTATTATTTAAATTTTCAGTCTCATCTTTTATTCTCCTTTCGACATCTGCGAGGTTTTGTTTTTTCCTATCATTAGAACTTTTTACTAAATTTCTTTGAGTTTCAGATAGTGCAAAACTTGCTTCTTCTAAATCATCTACTGCACTTTTAGCTTCTTTAAATTCATTAATTAATGCCTCTTGTGGGTTTAGTAAATTAGTTATAGAACTAAACAAACTTGATAGTGTAGATATTGTTCCTGAGATTACTGGTTCTAATCTTTCACCAATAGCTACTTTAAGCATATCAAACGTATCACCTAAATTAGATATTTGTCCACCTAGTGTTTTAGATATACCAATCATCGCACCTTGTACACCTTCAAGTTCTCCTAAACCTAGTATGTAATTTTGTATAGAATCAGCAGTAAAATCTACTTGTGTTTTTACACCCTTGAAAGTAAATGTTACCTGATCTCCTTGTTTACTTGCTCTGATACCAAACTCTTTAAGCCTTTCAAATTCACCAACTTGTGCATCAATAATAGCCTCAGTAAGTTGTAAGAAATCTTTTCCAGTAGAAGATGCAATGTCACCGAGTTTTTGCATCTCATCAGATGTCGGTTTAAAACCCTGATTTGCAAGACGCACAAAACTATCTGTTAATTCTGAAACACTAAATGGTGTTTTAGATGCAAAGTCTGTAATCCTATCTAATGCTTTTTGTGCTTCTGAAGAACTACCTAAAGTATTTGTAAGTACAGATTCAAACCTTTGAAATGTAGCAGTAGTTTCTATTACACTACTACCAAACTCCATTATCTTATCTACTGCAAAAGCACCTGCGATAACACCCCCTACTTTTGCAAGGTTAGAACTAAATCCATTAACACTTTTTTCGCTTTTTCTTATTGCTTGGGTAAACTTCGATGCGTCACCATCAAACTCAAACTTTAATCTTTCTGTAGCCATATATTAGAATTTAGTAACAAATATAAATATTTTACATCTTAGATATTTTACCTTCCTTCATAGTCTTATCCCAATCTTTCAAAACGTTATCTAACTCTTCTTTACTCAAAGGTTTTGAGACTTTCTTTTTAACTGCATTATCTTGTGGTAATTTAAATAGTTTATTTGGTTGTATTCTTTGTGATGATTTAGTTGCGTTTACATTTATAAGCATAGTTGATATATAACGCAGTCGTTCCCATTCTAGGTTCTGATGTATCTGAAAAGATTCAGACATTCTAGTATTCTCTGCAAAGGTATTCTTCCAAAATGTATCAGGGTGTATTCCACATTGACCAATGTAGAAGTCTAAGATGTCTTCCCAAATATCAGTATCTACTTTTTTTTTACTTCTTCCTTAGATACTCTTGGTATTCCCATATTAAGATCATTACCAAGTATCCTAGATTCAGTTAATGCAGTCATCACCTTTTGTAATTCTTCTGCACCAAAGTCTTCTAACCAATTACCAACATCATATATAGTATAATCTACTGGATTTTTTTCTTCTTGATCATACGCTATCAAACCTGAATATATCAATGCTCTGATTGATGATATATTTAAGTTATCTGCCGTGAAGTATTTTTCTAAATCGTTAAGACCGATGCCAAGAGTTTCTGTAAAGTGACACCAAAAATTCATAGAGAAATGGAGGGTTCTTTCTTTCCCTCCAATCTCTATATTTATGTAACCTCTTTTACTATTCATTAAGTAAAACTAACATTAATAATTATAATATAAAAATTATTAGTTAGTAGCTATAGTAACACTACCAGTAGAAGTAAAAGTACCTGAGAAAGTAATAGGTGCTTCTGCATCTGCAGTATAATCAATAGAACTTATGAATCCCTGAACTGTGTAAGTAGTATCACCACTTACTGCAGTACCAAATCTTGCGTGTATTTTAGTTCTACTATTTGCGTGTCCAATCATAGCATCAACATCTACAGTATCATCATAAGCAACAAAAGAATCAAAACTAATATCGATTGATCTTGAACCTGCAATAACCTCTCTGTATCCACCACTATCTTTTGAGGTAGCTTCAGGAGTATCTAAAGCAAATGATAAACTAGCTGATGTTGAGTGTCCTAAGGTAGTAAAAGTATTTCCATCTGTACTGATTGATAATACAAGTAATGTACCATTCATTAACCCAGTTGAAGCCATAGTATTATATTTTAATTGTTAAACAAATAATAATACAAACTTATATAAAGAAATATATAATTTTTTTTATTCAGATACTGTTAATGTTACAGAAGTGGGATTGATCTGTGAATCAATGTTTGCATCTAACCCACTTTTTAATTCAGCTACTTCATCATCACCCATTGTTGATTCAACCCAACCAGTAATAGTTGCATTTGTTAAATCTTCAAATGGTATGAAATCTTTTATATCAGCAGTTGATATTGCTTGTGTTCCATATACTGTAGCTGAGTAAGGAGTACCTTCTGCATTTGATTTATCTGAAGTGCAGTTTAATCTCCAATGTACATTAAATACCACATCGGAATTACCTTCGAATGTAGGGTAACAATCAACTGTTTTGCAATCCCAAGAATAAGTGTTCTTTGCTTTAGCCATAATTTTCAATTTAATTTATTACAAATATATAATTTTTTCTTTTATGTTGAACAACCACCTGTTCTGCTTATATCAACATCTGATATACCATTTATTGTAATGCTCACAGTAGGTGCAGTTGAACCACTATAGGTAACTGCTACATCTAAGGTATCAGAACTTGCATTGTAAGTAGGTGTGATAGCAGTAACATTACCATTGAATGCAGACCTACTGAAAAAACCACTATTTGTACCATTTGCAGTTGCAGTTCTTCCTGCTATGCTACCAATGTTAGTGGCATCTATTCTAGCAATTATTGTATAATCAAAAGCATTTGTAGTGCCTACATTTGCCATAGCTTTTGCAGTCGTACTTGTAGCTGAGGTACACGACATAGTAAATATTTGATGTTGGTGCATCCTACCATCAGGTGTAGTTGTAACTAGACCATAAGTATCAAATTTCGTTAATCCATAATCTAATATTCTAATTCTATTTTGTGCGTTTGTTCTAAGTAATAAATCATTTGAGTTAGCAGTACCTGAAAGAAAAACATTATCACCAGTAGTACCTAAAGTTAAAACTGGCGAATTATCTTGTCTTATATCAACTATGTTACCTTTAGTAGTTCCTTCTCTGTTAAATATACCTGCAGTTCCTGCATTTCTTGTTGCTACAAATAAACCACTAGCTCTTGCTTCTACACCAGTTGAGGTAACTGCAATAGTGCTTTTTCCTACTATAAAATCACCGACATCTGTAACTCTTGCTCTCTCTGCAGGTGCAGAAGCTGAATCAGATGTAGCAATCACTAAATCGTGTGCATTACCAGTATTTTGTATTAAAGATAATAATGATACACCACGAACTGCACTACCATTTGTTCTTTTCCCAGTAAGATGAATACCAATACCTTCACCAACTGCCCCATCATCATTACCTTCTGCAATAAAGGCATAAGTTCCATTGGTTCTCATATTACCATTTGTGTCTCTAGTTTGTCTCACTTGTAAAGGTGCGTCTGAACTAGCTTGATTTACTGATACATTACCACCACTTGTGATACGCATACGTTCTGAACCTGCTGTAGCAAAAGCTAATATATTACTAGCAACACCAAACATACCTGTATCTGAATCATCGTGAAATGAAAAAGCAGGTGCAGAGGCATCTCTTCTACCTGCAAAGAAAGCTCTGTTTTCAGCTCTTACATCACCACCAACCACGTGAAGTGTTGCCGATGGCGATGTCGTTCCAATTCCGACTCGTTGTGAAGAGTCTAAAGTCATAGCAGTATTTGAACCATTAGTTTGTAGGAATACACTACCACTAGAACCTCTTATGAAAGTGTTAGTATCATCTGCACCAATTAATACATTTACGTTGTTAGTTGTATCTTTTATAGTTAGTAAAGGTGTTGAAGCATTTTCAATATTTACATTTCCTGCAAAGGTTGCGTTTTGTGATGAATCAAGTGTAAGTGCAGTTGTCATACCACTTTCAGCACCAGTAGAAAATACTAAGCCAGTAGCATTACTTGCACCATTATCAACAGCATTAATAGAAGCATTGACAGTACCACCACCAACAGCCCAACCTATGTTCCTGCCTAAATCATCAGTACCTTGTGGTGCTTCTAGTAATATCTGATAATTAGATGCAGTTGTGTTTAATGTACCATCACCACTATTTTTCAAATCTAAAATTGCTCTTGGCGAAGTCGTGCCTATTGCTACGAATCCATCCGAATCTATGGTCATTTGTCTAACCATTCCTACACCAATTTTTCTAGTAGAAAATGTTAAAATACCATTATCATCTGTAGTTGATGGATCATTGATTGCACCTATTTTAGCAACGACACCAGTAGTTGCATCAGTATGTTCAAATGTAATTGTAGCACCTGAACCACTTGTATTATTTGTGTTTCTTATTGTGATACCACTAGCACTATTATTTTGAAGTGTGGTAGCATCATCATATTTAAGAGTAAAAATAGAACTTGCGGAAGTTGTACCAATTAATACTTCACCAGTTTCTTGTATCCTAAACAACTCTGTTGCAGATGCAGAATCATTATTGCCGTGCATAACATTAAAAAATCTTGCACTATCATTATTATCAGAATCTATTATCATTGATATGTTACCAAAATGCGACATCTGTAAATTA
>VTLG01016454.1_pt1 | contig 29778 bp, 34 predicted proteins | sample 4694571 | NCBI WGS metagenome assembly VTLG01 (sample SAMN12604809, study PRJNA352737) | marine metagenome | biome: ENVO:00000447; feature: ENVO:00000209|ENVO:00000569|ENVO:01000036; material: ENVO:00002151; isolation source: viral sequences binned using virsorter ...
AACATACCATTTTCAACAGACACATTAATGTCTTTTTTGTTAAAGCCTGCTAATGCTACTTCAACATCATACTTATTATCGCCTGTCTTAACGATATTGTATGGTGGATAATTAGATATGTTTATTGTATCATAGTCGAACATAGACTCAAAATGATCAAACACATCATCAAATCCTACGGATAATGGTCTTAATTGATTAAAAATAGAAAGTGCTTTATTGGTCATAAAACCTCCTTTTGTTAAGCAAAGTTTCTAATATAAGACAACCCTATAAGGCATTGTCATTATTATTTATATAGGTACTATTTCCTATATTTCAAGTGGTAGTTTGTTTTTCCCGAAGTAAACTACCAAAGCTCCGTTTTGCGACACCGATAAATTTTATCGGGCTTTTTACGCCGTCAGGACTTACGAATAGCCTGACCATAATATATATACAACAAAAAGTGGCGTAAAATTCTTTAATAACCTCTAGTTCTCAATAACTTAGCCTGTTTTTTCTTGTAATTAGCAATACCCTCTTTTTTCTTCCTACGCTTTTTTTCGGAAGGCTTTTCAAAGTATTGCCTAGCTTTTAATTCTTTTAAAATACCACTTTTTTGAGACTTCTTTTTTAAAACTCTCAAAGCTTGCTCTAAATTACCATTTCTTACTTGAATTGTAATACTCAATTTAAATTTACCTCCTCTCCTAATGTGTAGATAGTGGTGGAGGCCACTACGCCTCCACCTAGGACTACACTATGTTTGATAGATTTAGATAACATCTTCGTTATCTGACTCACTATCTTTGTCATCCTCTTTTTGAGCTTCTACTTCAGCTTTTCTCTGATCTTCTATAATGTCTTCGACACTAGCGCCAGAGTCAACTTTTGTATATAACTCAACAAAAGAATTTTTTGTATCATCATCAAACCTATTTGTACACATTTGAATCGCCTTCATCTTATTATCAAAGATAGCATAGGCTTGAGTAATATGTACAAGTCTTCTAGTTGATATGATCTCATCAACACCACCATCAAAGTAAGTTTTTCTGATTACATCAGCCCACGTTGTAAGTTTATCTATAAACTTGACATCTGATTTACCAGAAGCTTTTAGGGTATTGTTAAGTATTTTTTTCTCAATAGCAACACTTGGATATTTCTGTTCAAAAGTCACAGGAAATCTTTCCAAAAATGCCTCGTTAAGAACATTGGTACCGATAAACTTACCGTCATCTGAACCTTGCCCTTTAGTATTAGCAGTCGCTATCACATTGAAACCTTGAGCTGGTTTTACAAACTTGTTAATCTTTTTAACAAAGACACCAGAGCCTTCAAGGATTGGTTGTAAACACATAATCTTATTAGAAGCAAGGTCAACCTCGTCTAATAACAGAATAGCGCCTCTTTCCATCGCCTCAATAACAGGACCATTTTGCCATACCGTTTGGCCATCTTTTAATCTATAACCACCAAGTAGGTCGTCCTCATCTGTTTCAATTGTAATATTAACCCTAATCAATTCTCTTTTAGCCTCGGCACAAGCTTGGGTAACACCCATAGTTTTACCGTTACCAGAAAGACCTGTAATAAACACAGGATAAAATCTATTAGATTTTACAATAGACTTAATATCTGGATAGTTACCAAAAGATACGAATATTGGATCTTTTTTAGGTACGATATTACCTGTTAAAGATGAAACAATATAAGCCGCCTCTTTTTTAGTTTCAGAAACAGGCGTTAATATTTTTTCAGCTTCTTTATTAGGTTTAGATTCCAAATAAACTTGGTCTGGATCATCACCCTCAGCAGGCAATTTAAATAAAGACTTACCAACTTTGTAATCTTTATTTTTAATCAACCATTGTGGAGCATACTTACAACCAAATTTCTTATTGGCTTTTTTTAACTCATCAACGGTTAGAGTAGATTTACCAAACATTTTTTTAGCGTGGTCAACATACTCTTGTTGTTTAGCATTTAACATAATGTGTCCTCCTTTTTTCATATTAAATATGGTACCATCCTATCAGGATTGGCGTAGAAGTCAAGCCATTAAAAAGCATTGTATTTACTATCATCTAGGCAACCTCATCTATAAATTTGTTTAAAAGTGTTCTGGAAATGATTCTTCCTTTCATTGATTTACTGAATAATTGTTTAATCTTACCAGGTTTCATACTATCATTTACAGCAGTTAAGTCAGCGTTTTCAACTTTCATAGTTTTACCATTGATTAAAAAGTATTTGTTATAACCAGTTTTCTCAACTATGGCACACTTCTCTTTATTAAATTGTGATTTAATCTTTAGGTGTTGATCGTGTCTAGCAGACCAATCTTTATATTTTTTTCTATCAATAAATCTGTCCATATCCCACGATCTAATTCTCTTAGCTAAGTAAAAACCAATTGTATTAATACCGTGTTGATCTTTTAAAACTTTTAATAGTAAAGGCGTTACATTACCATATAAACTTTTACCCATACTATATTGTTTTTTACCAATCTTAATAACTGGTGTGCCTGTATCTGCTTTAGTTTCTTGTAATCCTTCTTCCGTATTCTCAACAGCATTAATATAATAATTACTATTTGAAGAACCATCTGTTAAAGTAATAAAAGTTAACTTCTCAATATTGTATTTCTTTTTAAACATTGGCACAAGTTTATTCATAACAACTAAAGACTCATTAAGAGGCGTAGTACCAAGATTAAACTCTGGAGGACTACCCATTTCGTCACCTCTGTCCTCTGTATAACTGCCTCTCATTCTAGCGTATCTATCTTCGTATTCAATACCTAAATGATATAGATACATTAGAGACTCATCTAATTGTAATTTTTTCATTTTGTGGCTGGCAACATTTATTAAATTAAAGTTTTCAAACATACCATCACCGTGTTTGTAGTTCCAAGAACCACCATTTAAATCGTGTCTTTGTGATCTATCACCTCTCTCATTACAATATACTTCACTTGTAAATAAGTAAACTTCATAAGGTATATTAATTTTTTGACAAAACCAAATTAAGTTTAATAATTGGTCAACCGTTTGTTTAATCACATCAGCCATAGAACCAGACCAATCTAACAACATAATCATACCGTGGTTTTTAGCGTCTGGTAAAATAGTTAACTTTTTAAATATATCATCATTATATTTGTAAGAAGATAATTTTAAAGGGTCAATGATACCTGTTTTACTAGTAGTTGCTCTCTTATAAGCAGTAGCAGATTTTTTCATTTCAAATTCTTTAACAAGATACATAACCGTTTTCTTGTTATCATTTTTAAATTTATTAAAATTATTTTTTAACCAGTTTAAATATTTAATTCTTCTATCTTTAACAAAAACATTATTAAATCTATATTTCTTCCAAGTCTCTAACCATTTTTTGTTAGAATACATAATCTTATCTAAATTAGGCTCTGGTAAATTAATATAAGTAAATTTAGTTTCACCATCATATAATTTTTGTTTTGCTAACTCATAAGTTTTATCAGTAATAGCAGTTAAGCCAGGTTTTAGACCGCCTTTGCCACCAGCACCATCAGGATTTGAAGCGCCAACATCTGAGTCTTTAGTTTTATCATCTGATTCTTTTTTATCTTCTTGCTCTGATTGACCATCATTATCACCATTTTTAGTATCATTAGAAGACTCTGATTTACTATCTTGTTTATCTGAATCTTCAACATCTTTACTATTAACATTGTTGTCTGATTCTTTATCTGATAATTTGTAATTCTCAACTAATATATGGTTGTCAAAACCAGGTAATTTTTTCATCTTTTCAACTTGTTTTTTCTGCCAATTTAGTAATAGTTTAGCAAGGCTAACAACATCTTTAAAACTTTTTAGATTGTCAACCTTACTCAACCATAACTTATCTTCAGGAGCAAATGAAAACGGTAATCTTTTTGAAGACTTGTAATATAAGTTAATTTTATCAATTAACATCAAGTCAGAATTAATATCTTTGTTTTTTATACCAAAGAAATCTTGGTCATCCATAATATCAAAACCATTTAAATAGTTTCTAACAACACCAGGATATTTCTTTTGAATTTTTTTGTCTATTCTACAATCTTCTAAAACATTTACATATGATCTTAATTCGTTATCATCAGCAATCTTAGCCCAACCATCTGTTGGTGTCCATAAAGCGTGAGCACATTCGTGTGCTATTAACATATCATATACATCACCTGATTCTACTTTAAAAATAGGTAATGTTAAAATTCTGTTTAGTGTATCAAATGAAGCTGTTTTTACTTGATTGTGTTGTACGGTAATATTCTCTGAAGCGATTAATTTAGCTAATTGACTTTTAGTACCAAAATTAATCTTTTTTATATTTTGTGTGTCCATACTTACCTTTATAAAGGAAAAGTATTTAAAAGTCAAGCGTTTATTTTGTGTTGATTTTACTTGCTTTTTGATAGATTATTGTTCTGGTTATGTTCTATTCTCTTAAAAAATATGATTTTTTTGTCTTCGCCAGTTGGTTTTACATACTTTTCTTTTAATGATTCTTTACTATCCCATTTCATAGATACTGATTTATGTTTAGGGAGGCCTGCCGTTTCGCCAATTTGTGACCAATTGTCTGCTTTATATACAGCACCATTATTACCACCTGCTACAAATGTTATTAGATAGTTTAAATCATCATTATACTTTTGTTTCCAATATAAAGGTGCCTGTCTTCTTAACTCTTTTAGTATTTGAGTGCCAGCGTTCTTTATCTTCTCTCTCATACAAAATCGCCAGTTATTAGCAAATGTATTAAATATATTTTTATACTCTTTTATACTTAAATTAGTATGTCTTAATATGTCTTTTGGTGGTGGATATACAGATGATCCTATACCTATCATACCAATTGGCCTATCATCATCAAATACCACCCAATCTATTCTTCTACCTACACTAGAAGTTGATGGTACATAACTATGATAATTTGTTATAGTTTCTTTTATAAAATCTTTTGATTGTTTGTCTTCCGAGACAACTAATTTAATCATCTTCCCACTTGGCCTAAAAACTCGTTTTTACATTCTTCCCAATTCATATAAATTAAGTTGTCATAAAAGTGTGAATCTGTTGAATATCTATTTTGTTCTACTAATGATTTAGCTCTTTTTCTAGCGTGTTTATTTTTCCAAACCTCTACTAATGATTCCGTTGATGAATCAAATCTTTTTACTAAATCTTTTTCTTCTATCTTACCACATAAAAAATCGTTTGTATTATTATATAATGTGGTAAAGTATATGCCTCTTTGGTGTTCAGTTCTTATGTAATCTTTTGGTATATCTAATTTAGAATATGTAAAGTTTAATGACCTATTTTTGTGATCTCTTTTTAGTGGTTGGCCATTTGGTCGTTTTGCCTCGTGCCATTCCCAATATTTTCTAGTGTGATTTTTCTTTAACCATTTCCATATCATATTTCTAACTGATCTGCTAGGTTGAAAAGATACAGAGCCAGTTGTAAAGCCCATTCTTTTCCAATACTTTAAACCATCATATTGAGATAGTGTGTTTGCTTTTGCTTTACCATATAAACTTGTTGTAGTAACACCAACTAAAGTATCATTATATTTTTCTTTCCATAATCTTTGTACATCATCACTTAAACATAGATATGCTAATAGTTTACCACCTGTAAATGAATAACCTAATGGTTGTGTTGGTACAATAGATGATCCTATGGCTGTATGATTAATCTTACCTTTAAATGTTTTTATATCTCTATCCCAACCAATGTAATTATCTCGTGGTGTTAAATCCATAAAATCACCTGATATACAAATTACACCAAGATATTTACCACTTCTATTGTCTTTTACTATAAAGAACATTTGTCTACCAATATTAGAGTTGTTTTTCATAGTTGACAAAAATGTTCTTAATGTATTCCATTTTTCTGATAAATCACCACGCTTTGCTTGGCCTTTAAAGTTATATTCGGTATCGTCTGTAAACTCTAAAACTGGTTCTAGTTTTTCTATATCATCTGGTGACTCTGGAATCCAAATATTGTTTTTAACTGATTTAATAAATGCTTCTTGTGTAGGATCAACAAGTGCTGGTTTATCATCAAAGAAACTATTTGTTTCTGCTGTAGGATATTTTTCGTGTACCTCTATCCATTTCTCATACAAAGTATATTCTTGTACGGTCATTTTAGATACAAAGGCTAAGTCTTTTTCAATAGACTCTTTTAAGTGTTTTTCATCTATATCTTCTACTTTAGATATATCATTATTATCACACCAATTTTTATATGAATCTTCTACAAATTTATCTAGTTCTTTTTCGTCCATTTGTTTTCAATATTCTTCCATAATTAGGCCAGCCAAATTTATCTGGTGATTCATCTATATATCTCCAACGAATAACTCCTGTCATTGGATTTCTTTCGTATATTTTTTCTTTACTTTTTCTTTTTTTGGGCATCCTGATACCTCTTTACTTTGTCCATTTCTTTTTCTGCCTTTTTATATGCCATATCTAATTTCATTTTACTAGCATATTCAGTAAATACTCTACCTAACATATGGTCATATTCGTGTTGAAATATACGACTTATCATACCGTCTAAATGGCCTTCTTGTAAGTCGCCTTTTTCGTCATTATATTTTACAACCACTTTTCTAGGTCTGGATATGGTAAGCCATACAAAGGGAAAAGTCAAGCACCCCTCTTTCATTGCTACCACCTCCTCTGAGGCTGATATAATCATAGGGTTGAAACAAGTCATTTTTAGACCATTTTCAATCTGAGGGTGTCCACCCATAACAAAAACATTATAAGGTAAACCCACCTGATTCGCTGATAATCCTATGCCACCATACTTGTTCATTGTTTCAAAGAGTTCATCTGATAGTTCTTGTCTATCTTTATATCCGTGCTCTTTTAACATTTCATCATTAAAAGGAGCGATGGCAGATACAACTCTTGGATCACTTGGTGGTATTAATTTTAAAGGTTGTTTTTCCATTTTATCTCCTAGGTTCTTTGAAGTCTTGTAAAGGATTTATACTTTTCAAACTTCACTATATTTGTAAATTTATCAAACATTATATCACCCTTGTGAGATATAATAAAGATATTTTCTTTTGTCATTGCTTTTATTATTTTAAAGAAATCGTCTGTGCCTTGACCGTCTAGTGATGAATCAAAGATTTCATCTAATACTAATAGATTTGTATTTACACTATTTTTCATTTTAGCAATCTGTCGCCAAGTAAATAGTAAGGCTAAGTCTATTCTCATCTTTTCACCCTCACTAAAATTGTTATAGTTAAAGGTATCTCTAAATCTACTTTTTACCGTCTCGTTAAATTCTTCGTCTAAATGAAAAGATATAAAAAAGTCCATATTTTGTAGATACTGATTAATTAGTGTATTCATTATTGGTAAATATTTCTTAATAATCTGTGCCTTGGCACCCTTGTCATTTAAGATAGTTCTTAATATATCTACATAACTTTTTTGTTCAAAAATTTTATCTTTTTCTATTTTAGTTTTTTCTAAATCAACTTTTAGTTGTTCTAATTGTTGTTCTATATCTTCACCATCTATTTGTTTGGTTTCTAACTTCTTAATTTCTTCGTGTATATTATTTGAGTATTTGTTTAATTCTTCAATAGATGTTTGTAGTTTAGACACATTTACATTAAGTTCATTGATTTTACTGGCAATATTGGTAAAATTAGCAATTGCCGTTTCGTGTTTGGCAATCTCATCCATAATTTGTTTCATACCATCATTTAAAGATACCACTTTACCTTTTTCATATGTAATCTTGTCTTTTTTAAAATCAACGGCGATGGGTTGAGTACAAGTAGGGCAACTATCATTGTCTTCAAAAAAGTTTAGTGTTTTTTGGTGTGTATTTAAGTTTTGTTCTATCTTAGCCTCTAGTTTAGTTAATTGATTTAGTTTCTTTTCTGTTTTATCTTTATCTCTTATATCAACTTCATATTTTTCTAGTTGTCTATTAATATTATCAATCTGTCTATGATACTCTGTCTCGGCCTCTTTGTTTTTATCTAATGTCTTCCTTTTACCCTCTAGGTCGTTCAGGTTTAAGTCGGAAATAGCTTTATAGTGTTTTTGTTCAGTATCATACTTTTGTTCTATCAAGTCACATTGATGGCTTAAATCAGATACATTTCTTACTAACTCTGATTGTTGAGGCCGTAATATTAAGTCCATAAGACCAAATACTCTAATGTCTAGTATTTCTTCTACCACCTCTCGTCTGTATCTTGGTTTCATTTTCATAAATGGCTCGTATGATGAAGAGCCTAATAACACCACTTGTAAAAACGATCTATAATTTAATCTCATTATATTGTTTTCTAGGTATTTTTGATAGTCTATATTAGAAGCGTCTTGGCTAATTAATTTTCCGTTTTTGTATATTTCAAATATATTTGGTTTAATGCCTCTTATAACTTTGTATGGTATTGTACCTACTATAAAATCAATCTCTATTTCACAATCACCTTGATTAATTGTGTTGACCATTTGTTCTTTTTTAATTATTCTAAATGGTCTGTTAAACAAACCAAAACACAAGGCGTCTAATAAAGTTGATTTGCCAGAACCATTACTACCTACAATCAAAGTTGTATTTGATTTGTGTAAGTCTATTTCTATTGGTGTGTTACCAGTAGATAGAAAGTTTTTATATCTTATCTTTTTAAAAGTAATCACGTGGTAATTTATCTTTGTTTACGATTCTCATATTTCCTGATACGCTAATTCTAGTTACTTTAGATTTAAATGGACAGACCCAATGTTGTAACATAGCAGGAAACATATAAAAATCTCCTGTTTCAGGCATTACAGAGTGTCCTGTTGTTGCGTATCTTGGCTTTGCTTGTTGAGTAAATTCAAATAATAACGAGCCTGGTTTTGCTCCAGAACCTTTAAATTCTTTAGCTTCTTTTTCTAACGCTTTTGGTACATCTAAAAATAATACAAAAGAATAATCACCGCCGTGTGTATGTTTAGGGTTAAAATCACCAGCTTTCATATAATTAACCCATAAATCATCAGCATTTAATTCTACCTTTAAGTTTTCTAAATTGTGATACTTACAATGGCCGTCTCTATATGCTCGTATGTATGGTGTCATATTATCATAAAACCACCTCTGTACATCAGCTGGATACAAATACTGTTGATCTAAATGACCAGCTAACTTGTGACTATAACTTTCTTTTGCTTTTTTGCCCTCTGTTTTTAATTTATTAATGATATGTTTAGGTAATGAGGTTTTCATAACATAAGGGCCCCAATGTACATACGTTGTTTTTATATTCATTGTATCTGTCATTCGCTGGCCTCTACATATAATTCTTTAGCAAACTCTTTTAGTTTTCGCTTATCTAAATCTGTATCTATTTGGTCAACATAGTTATTTAAAAATGTAAGTGTATCTTCACCTTGATCTAATATATCTTCTCTAACGGTTGTTCTTATATCGCTAGGGTCTTCTACTATTACAAGTTCGTGTACATTTATTTCGTTATAAAATCTTTCAATTAATTTACCATACATTTCTTCATTTGTTTTTTGAGATACAAATAACTTAACAAAACAACCATCATAAGCTTGAATACTAGAATGGTCGTAATTATATTTTGTGTCATCATACATAAACTTTTTAAATATTTTTAGAGGGTTTTCTATTCTTTCTAGTTCTCTTGTTTCAGTATCAAATATATGAAAACCTTTTGGACAATTATAATCTGACCACATAATTTCGTATTGTGTGCCTAGATAATAAATGTGGCCGTCATCTGATTTTTTATGAAAGTGACCTGATATTACTTTTTCAAATCTTTTAAATTGGCCTGATTCTAAACCGTGTTCGTTCATATGACCAGAATGCATTTCAAAACCTTTTATCTCTAAATGGCCAAAACATATATCGGCGTTTGAGTGATCTATGGCGTGTATTGAGTCGTCATAGTTATCATCACATATCCAAGGTAAAAATTGTATGAGTGTGCCATCAAAGTCAACTTCTCTAGGTTGTGTATAGATTTTTATATCAGGCCCTATATTTAAATTTTCAATGGCATTTACTTCGTTTGTGTTCTTGTAATAAGTATCGTGGTTACCAATAATAATATGAGTATCTATTTTTAGGTCGTGTATTTTATCCCAAAATTTCTCTCTAAAATTGTGTGCTGTATTGTGATTAATAAACTTTCTTCTATCAACAACATCACCTAAATGAACAAGTGTTTTTATATTGTTCTTTTCTATATAAGGAAAAAATATTTCATCATAAAAACGATTATGATAATTCATAAACGCCGGTGAGTCGTTACGACAACCAAAATGGGTGTCATTCAATAATGCTATTTTCATAATTAACCTAAAGGACCAGATTTAGTTTTTCGTTTCTTTTTTTCTTTTTTGATAGGTTCTTCTAATTTTGTATTCTTTTGTAAAAATTCTCTAAACTGGTTCTTAAATTCACCGTCATCTCCTGGTTGTAAAGTAAAGTCATCTAAGTTATTTTCGTGTATTAACTTTTGTTTTATTATTGTTTGTTTCTTTTCTTTCTGTATTCGTCTAACAAAAGCGTAATAGATTATTTGTGTAAAGTAAGCAAAAGGATTACTTGATTTAGCAGGATTAAAATTATCTAAGTATTGTAAACAATTTTCTATTCCGTCACTTACCATATCATCCCTAAATGTGTAATTAATAAAGTTTGGTCTATATGATAGGTGATTTGCTATTTTTAAGAAACAACTACCAATGTAATCTGTAACTGGTGGTTTATTTTTCTTTTCTTTTTTTGCTTTATTACAAGACTTACGATACTCCTTCATTGCTTCCAGGAATAACTTATTATCTACGTAATGTTCTGGTTTTTTCTTTGATTTTGCCATAATATATAATATACTCTATGTTGTTTTATTTGTCAAGCTTGTGTTGATTTTTTGCCGTTTAAAACTACCTTTGCCTTTTTTAGGTTTGATAATTTTCGGTTTGAATTTTGGTGTCAATAATTCTTTAGCAATAAAATTTCTTCGTTTCATATCAGCATTGACTTTTCGGTGGTTTTGTGTATAATGAGGGGTGTAGCCCTTTGAGAAACAGCTCCTAGTGGAGTGTCTTCTTTTTGGGGTTAAAGGCTGCTTCAAGTGCCTCTCTACTCATATCATCATCTCCTATCTCATCAAATATTTCATTTATCTTAGCATTATCTTTTTCACTAAAATGTGTTCTTGTGTAAGCCTGATTGTCTTTTTTAGGTACATCTAACTTTTCATAACCAGCCGCCATAGTATTATATGATTTGCCCATCTCCGAGCTGGCATTTGTTATTGTAAGTATCTTATCTTTTGGTATGGTAATTACCGAATCATTAGTATAGGCCGCCCATTTAATAAGGGCAATATAATCTTTAAAGCCCATAGGTGTGAGTTGAGGTACATACTTAATTAATAATGGTTTTACAATTCTAATTAAAGGCGATTTTTGTTCTAGTTGTTTTTTTGGAAATGAACAAACAATATCGTCACCATTTATAAGTTTGATTATTTTTATCTGTTCCATAGGCTGATGCATTACTTTAAGTCCACGTTATGGATTTCATAATTAAAATCCTCTTCGTTGTATATATTTATTCTTTCTCTGAAATGTGCCAGAGTATAATTTTCTTTATCATTATAAGATATATCGTCAGCTATGTCGTATAATGTCGCTTCAGAGTTATTATCTTTTAGTCTTAAACCTCTACCGATAGATTGTAAGTTTCTTATCCTAGATTTAGAAGGACTAGCAAAAACAATGTTATGAAGATTCCTAATATTAATCCCCGTACTGAAAGTCCCAAAGCTGGCAACAATAATAGCGTTGTCACTTTTCTCTGTAATAAATCTAATTTTTTCTCGCTCTTCCGCTTCAACACCTCCGTGAACATAAAATATTTTTTTGTCATCTGCTTTTTCCTCTATCATTTCTTTTAATGTTTGACCGTGTTTTTCTACATACTGAAACAAACACAATGTATTACCTTGTAAACCTGTTACCAAGTTTCTTATAAACTTGTTTCTTTTACTATTAGTTACCAAAAAGTCCATTTCTTCTTGGTAATTCTTATCTTTTAAAAAATCTCTTTCCGTTTTACCGTGTTGTAAGACCAAACAGAATATTTTAAGATCAGCAAGTTTGCCTGTCTCCTGAAGTTCCGTTGTGGTTACTACTTTATTTACGGTGCCAAAAAGGCCTTCTAATACTAATTTATGGGTTTTTGTACCATCTAAAGTACCTGTTAGACCAACTCTATATTTACATTTGTTTAGTTTAGTCATAATTTTAGTAAGTGAAACGGCCTTAAATAAATGTGCCTCATCACCCACTATCATATCAAACTGACCAAACCATTTTTTTGGTTGATTATAGATTGATTGCCAAGTAGATATTATAATTTGTTTATCTGTATCTCTACTATGACCCTCATATATTCTGTGAACATATCTGTCACTATCATAACCATAATCTTTAAAATCTTTATATAGTTGTTCCACCAATGATGTTGTTGGTACTATAATTAATATCTTATTTTTTATTCTTAACTGATTAAATCTTGTAAGTAAGTAAACTATAAGTGATTTACCAGAGGCTGTTGGCGATAACAATAAACATCTATTCTTTTGTACAGCGTGAATAAAGGCCTCTTTCTGATAATCTCTGACCTCCATAGGTATTTTTAGTGCTTTTATAAACTCGTCAACTTTAGATATGTCAACTTTAGTGTCTTTAATTTTTGTGCCATCTACAACTTGTACATTGTTTTCTTTACACCAATTTAGTATGTAAGGATATAAACCAGTATAAATTTTACCAGTAGCATAAGAAAATAAACGAATTTTACCGTCCCATACTCTGTTTCTAAATTGTGGCATAAATTTAAAACCAGGCACCTCAAAAGTAAAGTATTCGCCTAATTCACGCCTTATATCGGCGTCTGCCTCAATTTTAAGATAAACTTCATCTATCTTATCTACAATTAAATATCTAGTTGTAGTCATTTTGATTTTTGTAAAGATTGAAAGCTATTGTAATTCTTTCTTTGGTAGATTTTTGTTTTTCTACATAGTGCCACTTATTAGAAGGGAAAATTATCATTGTTTTTTCATCACCACCATACACAACATCATCATTTGGAAAATGTGTTGGTGTAATGTCTTTATTTTTATAATATATAACGCCAGATATATCGCCATCGTGGAAATGTTCAGGATTAAAATCGTCTTTGTATGAAAAATTTACCCATATGTCATAACCATCAAAATGACCTGTATGTTTTTTTAGATAATAATTTCTATGAAAATCACCAAAAGCTTTAGCACAAAATCTAATTAAATAAGATAGAAAAAAACCATCTTCAATATGTTTTACTGGCACACCTATTTGATATGAATTAGGTTTTTTGCCTTCAACTTTTTTAGTACCAATATTATCGTGTTCTTTAAGATATGATAGTTTGTGTTTTTTGATTTTTCTACAATCAATAATCCACTTATCTATTTCTTTTATGATTTCTTTTGGTAGATCAGTAGCAAAGATTTGTGTATCTTTTTTTAGTTGTTGTATGTTCATTAGATAGCTCCACTAGTAAACTTTCTCCAGTCTATAGCGTTCTTAATTGTAAAACCACGATTTGCTATTAGTCGTATAGTTCTATCTAAAAAATCTACCGTTGCTTCAAGGTAATCAACTTTTTGTTTTGATCGTTGTAATTCAGTATCAGATTCTAAATATTTGTCTATATCAGTTCGTAAAATTTTTAAATCAAATGGTTTTTCAGCATATATTTCAGCAGGTGCTTTTCCTGTATAATATTCCCACTTTTCTTTTTTCATAATATTGTATTCAGTTTCAGCACGACTTAACATTAACTTAAACTTTGTTAAGTGTTTCATATATTTGTTGTGTAATTGAGGTGTTTTTAATGACTCTAAATCTAATTCAGTATCATTAATTTTTAAATCTTTATCAGCTTCTAATTGTAATTGTTCTAAATCCATAATATATTCAATATAACATAAACTGACTAAAAAGTCAATGTTTATGAGGTTGTAACTTGTGTTGTTGATGAACCAACATTAGCAAAATCATATATTGTATATCTAAATGTTACCGTTGATGTTAGATACTCTACATCAGCTGCTTGTTGGTCGTATTGTAGTCCTGTTAGAGACACCGGAAACAGGTCTCTAAATCTTATTTCTACTTGCGGATTATTCTTACTTGATAATACCGTTAGTGTAGCGTCTGAAAAAGTTGGCCCCTGATCTGTTGTGCCATATTTTACTTTACCAGGCTCTGTTGAAACACTTGTATTTGACACAGGAAATCTGTCTGTACCAGCATTAACTAAATTTTGAAACTCTGTATGTGATCTAGGAAAACCTAAACCAACTAACCATCCGTGTATCTCTTGGTAATTTTCTAAATTTTCATCTACTAAAAATGTCATTGTTAAATCACCATAAGTTAACTTATCACCTGGTTGTGGTATATCTTTAAATCTAGTTTGTTGATCTATTGTGCCACCTAAACTAACACCTGGCACATTAACTTGTGTACAAAAATAAGTTACTTTTGGTAGTTTAATTACATTAAACTTAAATTGTGTAGGGCTAGCGTAATCTAGTTTTGTTGGTTGTCTGTTATATGTGTTTGTAGTAGTCATACTACTATTTATCTGTTTCCTTATCTACTTCTTCCCATTCTTTATTTTGAGAATCTTGTTTTAACTTCTTCTCATTTTCAGTTAAAACACTCTCTTTTTCACTAGCTTCATCCATTCTTTTTTCAATGTTTTCTAATGGACCAGGTTTTTGTAGATAATTAAGACCATATGCTAATAGGCCTATAAAACCACCTATTAAGACCACACCTGAAATTGTTTTTAAAACTATTTTCATATTAGTATTTAGTGCATAAAAAAAGGCGAGGTTTTGAGGCCTCGCCTTTTAATTTTACAATGTAAAAAAATTACATAATGTTCGCTACTTGGACTCTTCTGTAATATCTGTTAGCGTTTTTGTTACCAGCGCCATTGATAGTAGCAGAATCACCAGTTCCAGCTTCAGCAAATGGGTTTGCTTGTAAGCCGTATCTAGTTTTAAAGCCAATTTTTGGTTGGAAAGTGTCTTGTCCAACCGCTCTAACCATTTGTAGAGGTACATATGGGCAGTAGAATATACCAGCGTCATATGGAGATGTACCTTTGTATCCAACTACAAAATACTGTTTAGCAGTATTGTTAGCAGCGTATGGATCAATGTACACTCTGTATCTACCGTTTAATACACCAGCAAAAGTATTACCTGTGTCGTCAACGTTTAGGTTGTTGTTAAGAGCAGGAGCGTAGTCTAGGACACCAGCCATTTGTAAAGCAGACGCTACGTCAGCTGAACAGATGATAAGGTTTCCTTTACCTCTTCTTGTTCTTTGAGCGATTACATTTGCTTCTCTCTCAACTTGGAACATTAGGCCTTTAAATCTCTCAACTGACCATCTACCATTTGAGTCTGTGTCTAAATCAAAGACACCAGCAGATGTTGTGTTGATAGCACTTACAGCACCAATGTGTGTAGATGAGTTATCAGAAGCACCGATTTCAGCGTTGATGTAAATTGTTCTTACAACTTCTCTGTTGATCTCAGCAAGGATCTCAGCAGATAGGATGTTAGCCAATTCAGTCTCAGCGTCTAAACCGTGAATTGCTTTAAGGTCTTGAGCCAACTCCATAGTGTATTCAGCTTTTAGAGCTCTTGACTTAGCAGTAACAGTTGATTTCTCAATTGAGAATGCCATTTGTGCAAAAGCGTTGTTAGCAGAATCACCTAAAGCTTCAGCAGTTGCTGTAGCCATACCTTGACCTCTTGTGTAAGCAGTCGAAGGATCGTCATTTAATAGAGCTGGGTTTGTACCAGTTTGAGCAGCACCAGAGTCAGATGTTGAGTCGCCGGCAGCATTTCTACTAGAGAAATCTGTATCAGCTTCGTCAAATAATGCCTCAGTACCAGATTGTGAAGTAAATCTACTTCTCATAGCGAAGATAAGTCCTGTTGGACCAGTCATTGGTTGAACACCAGCAATATCGTAAGCGATAAGGTTTGGCATTGCTCTTCTTACTAAAGAGATTAGGATTGGATCCCAATTCTGTATAGAAGAACCAGTCTGGTTAGCAGGAGCAGCTTCGTTTAAGAAAGCAGCGTCTTCTTTCATAGCTCTTTCTTGGTTTTCCAAGATAGTAGCTGTAACGGCACGCTTGTAAGAGTCCTGAATTTTTGGAAGTTCAGGATGTTCTAATACAGGCTGCCATTTTTTTTCGTAAGTTTCAGATAAGTACATATCTATTTTCTCCCGTATTATTATTTGTTAGACAATTTAATGTCTTTTGTTTTACTAATAGCAGCAGAGTAAGCAGCCATAGCATTTGATAAATCCGCTGGTTGCTCAGCAGATTCACCTGCCGCTACATTATCTATCTCATCATCTTTTTTAACTTCTTTTTTACCAAAGTAAGATTCTTTAATCGTACTTACTTTTGTTCTAAAGTCGTCTTCATTTGAATACTCAACTTCTTCAGCAAGTTTGTTAAACTTCTCCTTAGCAGTGTCAGCTAAATCTTCAGACGTTTCATCTATGATGTCTTGTCTTTTTAACTCGCCGTTTGCTTTGTTTAATTCAACATTCTTGTCAATTGATTCGTTAAGTTTCTTTTCAAGTTCTTCAATTTTACTAGCTTGATCTTCAAGTACATTGTACTTTTCATCAGGCACATCTATGTAGTGGTCTTCAAATAATTTTTTAAGTCCACCAATAAAGTCCTCAGCGATCTCGCCTTTAATACCTCTCTCAATAGCGATTTGGTTTTCTTTCATCCATTCTTCAACTACATAGTTCAAGTATGAATCAACTTTTTCAACCATTTCTGCTTTGTGAGATTCTGTATTTTCTTTTAATTTAGTTTCGTACTCGCCTTCCAATCTTTTTGATTCTGCTTTTACTTTTGATTTAATAGCAGCTTCAAAGATCGTAGCAGCTTTCTGTTTAAACTCTTCTGATAAGTCAGAGTCACCTATTAAAGCTTCAACATCCGATTTAATGTCTAAAGAATCTTCTTCTGATTCAGCTTTATCTTCTTTGTGATAACCAGCTTTCATCATATCTTTTTTCTTTTTGTCATCTTCTTTATCGTGCATTGCTTCTTTTTTAGAATCTTCTTTATCATCAGACTTTTCAGTTTCTTCTTTAGCAGTCTTCAAGTGAGATGGCTCAGCTGCCACTTGACTTGATTGACTTACTTTGTCAGAAACTTGTTTAACCTTTTTTGAAGCGTCAGGATTGCTGTCAGTTGGTTTTACAACCGCTGGACCTAAGTCCTCAGCCTCACCTACTTTTTTCATAGGTTCAGCCGCTACAGCATTCTTTGTAGGAGCAGACGCTTGTGGATTAGCAGCATTTGCTTCTGCCACAGCTTCTTGTTCCATCGCCTCAATCTTTTTTTCTGTTTCGGCCATTTGAAAGTCTCCCTTTTAAAAATAAACGTTTATTTTTTGTTTTATTATTAGATATTTATAAGATTATAGATTTTTAAGCATAGATTCAAAGACTTTTAGTTTCTTTTCTTCTAACTCTCTTTTTTTCGCCTTATAAACTTCCATTCGCCACGCCTCAATATCTTTCTCTACTAAGACGCCGCTTTCCCAAACCCACTCTTTGCCTTCCATAATTCCTTCTACGAAAGCGTCTGGAGCGCTAGGGTCTGCTACAATGTCGGCCGCTGTAGCTAAGTAAAAATCATCTTTTACTACGTTACCTTGACCTCTATTGATTAATGAACCCATACCTCTACTAGATACTCCTAATTGAGCACCCTCGTCAATAAGACCTTTAACGATCTTACCGTATGGTGTGTTCATTATTTTTGCTTCACCAATAAAATTATTACCGTCTGGATATAGTTTCGTAATCATATGTGAAACTCTTTCCAAGTTAACCGTTGGTCCGTCAGGATGTCCTAACTCACCAAAAGCTCTCTTTTTATTGATAAATTCTTTATTATATCGTGTCACTTCTTTATCCAAAACTTCTTTAGGATAAATTCTTCCATTTCTATTTTTGATGTTAGATTGTAAAAAGATACCTTTGATCTTATAATCTTTCTGGCCCTTATCGTTTTGCTCGATAAGAAATTCTGATTGTGTTACTTCTTCGGATATTAGTTTCATTTTTCTCTCTCTTACTATTTATACAACTTTTTATCTAAACTCTATGATAATTGTATAGTTATCGCCATCAGCAAAGTTTTTTGTTGACAATAATACATCACCTGTTGGTGCAGTAGCATTGTTTGGTATTTCATCTCCTGATGGTCTAAAATCAAAGTGACTTTGACCATTTAAGAGCATTGCTGTAGCATTTGTAGTACCGTCCCATATTAACTCTACGGCCGACTTTGAATTAGCAGTATTAATAGAATACCATACTTTACTAATCTTTCTATTGCCGTCTTCAGTCATAAAAGTTAACTCTGAAGCGTCTACCTTTTTGACATTTGTTTCGCCAGTACCGTCTGAAAAATTTGTTAGTTTTGCTACAAATTTTACGCCTGAAGTATCTGCTATTGTTTGTGTTGTTACCGTATCAGCCATTAGTTTGTATATCCCGATTCTTTATGTGTTTCTAATACAATATTATACTTTGTAACATTTGAATCACTTGTTAAAAGTAAATTGCCTATTGTATCTTTTATTTTACCTTCATCTGGTTTTAGGCCATAATTACCTCTACCAGATATAATTAATTGTTTAGTTGTATCTACACTTGCTCTTTTTTCAAAGAATAGTGTAACTTCACCTGTGCCAATAATTTCATATTGTAAATTAGCAATAGAAACTTTTGGTTCACTTGAAGCGTTATTAGACGCCTCTACATCTACTATTTTTTGATCTTCTTCACTACCAACGCCATTAGCGTTGACCATAATTTTGAAGTTATCATCAACCAACTTTGTAGATGTTATTGTCATTATCTAGGTGATGATACTGCTGAACCTACAGCGTTACCTGAAGAGGCAATAGTATCAGTTTCATCTTTTTCAATTATAATACTGTCGCCAGCTGTAACCAATATTAATGTACCTAGTGTAGTACCACCAGAATTTTTTAATGTAATTGTGTTAGCAGCAGCTTGAGATTGTACTCTTACAAAATGAGCTCTGCCAAAATTACTAGCACTAATAGTGGCAGCGGCAGCTGTTGAAGTACCTTTAATTTTCATTGAGCCTTGGTATGCCATTTTTATTTTTCTCCTAATTGTTCAATTACTTCTTTATCAAAGTAATCATTTAACTCTTTTACGTTAATATTATAATGTAGGCTAACTTTATCACAAGCGCCTTCAAATCTTTTTATAATATCGCCGGTAGATTTTTCTACCAATCTGAAGACATCACTTATAGCGTCTTTCATTTTAGGGCTTAAATTATTGTAAGCCTTTGAATCAATCTTTAAATTTTCTTTAACTATCCTGCTTATCAGCATTGTCAGCCTCAGGTGTTAAATCTAATTCAGCTTTACCGTCTTTCGCTTGTGCGTCAGTTGGTGTTGGTGATACTGAACCATCAGCATTAAAAACTCCTGGGTCAGCAATTTCTGGTTTAGGATCACTATGAGCCTCAGCTTCAATAGGTTCTCTAAACATATTACCTGCTAAATCTTTTCTAGCGTTTGCTAAACTATCGGCTACCTTATCTCTTAAAGCGGCCTTAAAAGCTTCACCAGCTTCATCATTTTTACCTTGTGATAACTGGTCTATAAAGTTTTTAGTGTTGTCATTTGTGTCTGCCATTATTTACTCCTTATTCCATATCGGATGTTTGTGAGGTAGGACTATCAATTAATCCATCTTCAATTTCTTTTTTGATTTCGTTATCCATATCCTCTATTTCTTTTTCGTTTTGTTTTAACACATTTTTTCTTACAAATTTTAATGAGTAAAATTTACCAATATAGTCTCTCATTTCAGAGGCTAATTGTAATCTTTCTCTCATCATTTCAGTATTTTTTAACTCAGCAAAATGGCCATCTTGTAAGAAATCATAGTTAATACTATCACTTACAACAGCCCAATCATCCTCGTTAATAACACCTTTCATTATAAGTTGTGTTCTTAATAAATCATTAAATAATTCAGTAAATTTCTTTCTTAACCTTTGAACAAATTTAGTAAATTTTAATTCATCTCTAGTTATTTCAGAAGCTCTGCCTAAATTAAAACCAGATGTAGATTCTAATCTACTTACTGGCACATTTAACGATCTATATAATTTCTTTTGGAAGTATTCAATGTCAGCAATCTCACCAAGATTTTGACCACCTGGTAATGTGCTAATATCTGTTCCTCGGCCACCTTCTCTACTTGGTAACCAAAAATCTTCCAACATTGACATATAGTTTCTGTCATCTCTAATTTCACCTGTACTTGCGTCATATACAAGTTTATTTCTGTATCTTGCCATAACATCTCGCAAATATTGTTCTGCTTTTTGTTTTGGTAAGTTACCTACATCAATCTTAAATATTCTTCTTTCAGGTGCTCTAGCAATTCTGTAAATTACTGTAGCGTCTTCAATCATTCTCAATTGATTTACAGGTTTAATTGCTTTATGTAAATATGATAAAACTATATTCTTATTTTGATCTATTAGACCTGAAGCACAAAAAGCAATTGTGTCAGGTGCTATTTTAATACCTGTACCAGTTGTTGTACCTGATACACCTTTCTCATTGTAAAGATAATATTCAACATATTCATCTACAACAGAAAGCATATTAGGACCAGAACCCTCTGGTCTTTTCTTTCTAATCTCTCGTATTTTTTTAACTTTACGAGGATCAATATATTTTAATTCTGTTATACCTTTTACAGGTGCGTTTCTATCAATAATTTTATGATAATAAATTCGGCCATCTACATACCATCTTCTAAAAATGTCGTGGCCTTTTGTATTAAAATTTAATAACTTTAATACTTCTTGGAACTCTTCTTCTATTTTTCTTCTTACATCTTTTCCATAAGGTAAATTATCTACATTTACTCTTACAGCAGATTTCATTTCATTTGCAATTACAGCCTCATTGACAATATCCTCTACTGCCATATCACACTCGGGGTGTAATGCTATTTCTCTATATCTTCGTATTAAATCCGCCTCACTTTTTGCCGTACCTTCCATATCAAGGTACTGACCAAAGTAACCACCAGCAGCAATAGTTTGTGTACCATCATCTGCTTGAGTTGTAGTAAAGCTCTGTTTTGGATCGGCTTGTTTTTTTGCCCTTGTAATACTAAATCCAAATAATTCAGCCATTTTATATCCTTTGTTTTACTTACTACTACTTATAATAGTTTTAGGAAAGTGGCCTGGAGACCAGGCCACCCTCATTAAAATTAAGTAGTTGTATTACTTTCAAAGTATTGATAAGCAAATGTTACCGAAAATTCTTCGATAGCAGTTTGTTCATCATAACTCAAATCAATCGCAGCTATATCCGTAGGAAATAGCCCTCTTAATGTATATGATTTTACTGTATTACCATTTCTATCTAAGTGATCTACGAAAGCGTCAACTTGATAATCAACAGGATTTGTTAATCCTTCGTTATCTGTCATATTGTTTATACCGTTTTGCCATCTTTCAAATGCGTTTCTTAATTTGAAATTTGTATCGTTATAAACCGTAACTGACCAGTCGCCGATTGTTCTATCACCTGCTATTTTGATTGATCTGCCTCTGAACGGAACGTTAAAAGACGGAACAGACATAGCTGGGATAACCGTTGATCTACATAAAAATGCTAGGTCTTCTATTTCGCCACCAACTTGTGCGTAACCAGGAAAAGGCATTGTTACCTTGAACTGATTGGCTCTTGCGCCACCGCCAGCAAGTTTAGCTTTGAAGTCATTAATATTTGGCATATTTTATTCCTCTCTACTATTAGCCAGCGACCTCTTCAAAGGCCACTCCTGTTCTGGTTGCTACAAATGATAGTGTGATAAAGTTGATACTTCTAGCAGGTTTCACAAAGATTTCTGCTACAAATTCATTTCTATCAATTACATCACCTGTATTGTTAGTGTCATCACAAACGACTAAGAAGTCAGTAAGACCACGTCTGCCTTGTATTTCTCTTAAAAATGGCTCAATGATATTTCTAAAGTTTGCTCTAGTAAATTCATCATTAAACTCAAATAATTGAAATTTAGCAGCTGTTGATATTGCTTTCTCTAGTACAATAAACAATCTTCTTACATTGATTCTATCAAAAGCAGATGGTGAAGTTAATCCAGTTTTGTCACCGAATAAAACCGTACCTTGTCCTGGGAATGTTGCCACAGGATTTACTCTTGCTTGATATAAGTCATCTCTTTGTGTTTTAGTTGGATTGTAAGCGAGTTTTACTGCTCCTCTTACAACACCTCTGTTAAATCCAGCAGGTGAAAAGAAAGGATCTGCTACCAAATCCGTTCTAGCCGCTAGACCAGCTGTGTCTCCATTTAAAGGCACAAATCTAAAGACATCATTAAATCTGTCATAACATTGTTTATAACCTGAGTCGAAAACAACATATGAAGATGATCTAATGTTATCAAAGAAGTCAATTACATTATTTGTTTGTGTGTTTGAGTTTGTTATTCCTACAACGTCTGTTCTTTGTGGTGAACAGAATACAACACAATCTTTTCTATTTTCCGCAATAGTAATTAGATTGTCAATGTGTGCTGTTGAGCCACTTGGACCAGCAATGATTAAACCAACATCAACTGTATCAGCGTCTTGGAACTTTTCAAACGCTGTTTGAAGTTGTCCGTCTGTTACTGTTGAGCCGTCAGCACCACCTGATAGTGAAGCTAGAGTTGGTGTGTCAACCGCTGTAAATGTTACGCCAGAAGCGTTTGAACCCCAGTTAGTACCAGCCGTAGGCCAGTCTACCCAATAAACGTGTTGAGATTTATTTCTCAATACAGTTGGTAGGTAGTTTGTGTCTCCTTGTGGAGTTAAAGCGTCTGCCGCTTTTGATAATTTAGAAAATGCTTCAATTATTTGTCCTGGAACGCCTGTAATACCACCGTCTTCGTCAACGATTACGATATGTATTTCATCGCCTGAACCTGATCTATCAGATACAAACTTTGATGTTCCTGGAGCACCGCCGTCAACGGCGTCATAATATCTCCATCTTCTTTTGATTCTGCTATTATCAGCAACTACACGTTTTAGACCACCTGAACCTCTTGGATGTTGTACAAAAGTAACAACATTTGTTCCTGTGTTTACAGCAGTCACTCTATAAAATTCACCATCATCAAAATCTGTTGTAGCAGCCGTAGTAGAAAATTGGATTATATCTCCAACATTTATTACGTTACTCGCTAAATCAGCGTCATCAACCGTAATAGTTGTGTCGCCAACAGCGCCTGCTCCGTTAACAGAGTTTCCTGAGGCCAATTCTTGTGAGTAAGCTGTAGCACTTGGACAAGTAGATACAAGTAAGTTATTTCCGTGAGCACCTGCTGTTTTAGCAACATAGTTAGCACCGCCAAAGATTTCGCCACCAGCATAGTTAGCGTCATAATCATCTATATTTTTGATTAAGAAACTAGAGCCAGAGTCGTTAGCATTAGCGTGTGATGTTTGGGTAGCTCGTACTACTCTTAACGAGTTAGAGTAAGCTAAGAAGTTGGCTGCGCTGAAAAAATGCTCAAAGTTATTGGCATCTGGTTTTCCAAACGTGTCAACTAATTCAGCTTCACTAGATATAGAAACAACCTCATCTAAGGGTCCTTTTCTAAATTCACCAGCAAAAGCACCAATTGATGTTGATACTGCCGGTATTATTCTAGTTAAATCTCTTTCTTGTACGAGAACACCTGGTGATACTTGAAATGCCATAGGTTTATTCTCCTCTTAAATTAGCTAATTTACCTTGTTTATAGTATTCAAAATTCGTATTATTCATACGCCCATAGTCAAATGTCATCTTGTAGATATTTATAATAGCCTGAAATTACATACCTTTTCGTGTTACCGAGGTCCAAACATCGCCGTATTCATCAACTTCCGTCTGTTCGTGGTCGTTAATACCATCATCTAAAAAACCAAAAGGTGCTATATCTTGCTCTATTAAATTCTGTTGTTCCTGGTACATTTTTAGTCTAGCGTTAGTATTTGTTAACTCTTTAAAATAAGGCTGATTAGATAACCAACCAAACATTACTAAGCACATCATTAAGTCATCATTTGCTCCATCTTCAGCCTGCCAACTCTGGCCTCTTTTAGCAAATGTTGACATTTCTTCTATAATTTTAAATGAGTTAATAAACATTTTATCACCCTCAATCAATGTTTTAATGTTAGCACATCCTATTCTTTTAATCTGTTTTGTCATACGAACACCTAAAGATGAACCACGACCACTAAACATAGCACCTAAAACTTGACCTGCTCGGCCTTTTTGAGTTGTCATTAATATATTATCATACTCTATTTCAAATTGTAACGCTTCAGCTATTTGTTGACCAATATCATTTACTTCAGTAAGTATGTGAGCGTGATTATAACCTTTACAAACTTGTTCAATAACATTAGGAAAAACAAATGGTTTTATTTCATTGTTTTTGTAAATGGCTACCACTTTGAAAGGCATTTTTGTAACATCAAATACTATAAAGGCAGAATAGTCTTTATCAACACCTCTGGATACATCAACGGTTGCCACATAAGTATGATCTTTAATAGGCGCCTCAAACATTTCTATACTACCAGATGTTTTGATAGGGTTTAAATATGCCATTGTTTTAATTTTAGCAGGGCTAATTAATGTGTTAACACTACCTAAAAACTCACACTCAAACTCTTGTTGAAACTGCTCAGGCGAGGTGTTTCTAATTGTCATTTCTTTCCAATCTTCATCTCTACCTGGCACCTCTGACCAATGAACTTCTATTGGTATATAATCATTTCTTTTATTCTCAGCGTCAACCCATAGTTTATAAAATTGATTCATACCATAAGGTGTTGATACAATAATCATTTTAGTTTTTTGACCAGCAGATATTGTAGGATAAACTGAACTAAAAAACATTTCAGCTATGTTAGTAGGTACGAAAGCAAACTCATCAAGGAATATTATATTATAAGAACCACCTCTAATAGCACTTGAAGAAGTAGCAGCCGCCACAATAGTTGATTTATTTTCTAATTCAATATTACCTTTGTTCCAGTTTATTACACCTTGTTGTAACCACTTTGGTAAATTTTCATAAGCAAGTTGTAATCTTCCTAATATATCTCTAGCAGTTGATGATTTATTGGCAAGTAAAGCGATATTTGAATTAGGGTTAAATAAAGCATAATGAAGTAAGTAAGAAATAGTTGTAGTTGATTTACCTGATTGTCTTGGTAATTTACATATTGTAAATCTATTATTATGAATAGTCTCTACTATCTTTTTTTGAAAAGGATACATTTTAAAAGGTATTAAACCCTCGTCAAGTGATACAATCTGTATATACTTTTCCATAAAATATAAAGGGTCTTGTTGACACTTTTGATATTCTAAAATTTGTTCTTCGGTAAACTCAACAGGTGTGTTTACCTTTTTTAAATTTGGATTACCTAGATATGCGTCATTATTCATAAAAATCAAACCAACCTGTTGTTATATATTTTGTTTTTGTATTACTTATCTGACCTCTATGAGTGTGTGTCCAATAAACAGGCCATATTAGTGTTAGACCTTTTTTAGCAGGTGTTGTTAAGTTTTGATATTTAAACTCAGTACCACCATCTTCTACATCATTTAGATAAGTCATAAAAACTAGATACCTTTTTCCTACAACCGTATCCTCAAAATGCCATTTATAATAACCTTGACCTGGATTATATTTTTGTAAATTAGTATACCTAGATAAAAATATTTTAGGTGACTTTCTACTATATTCGTATTTATTTTTATATTGTTCTAAACACTTGTCTAATTGTTTACAATATTTTTGAAAAGGTTGAGGTTTATTAAATTTATCAAGTGGTATTCTAGTATCATCAACAATATCTTTTTTACCTATAATAGTATTAGTTTTAAAATGTTTATTTGAATTGTTATCAAAATAGTTTATCATATCATCGCATATACTTTCTGGCATATACCAACCACCAATTAAACTTTCTGTTGAAAAGTTATGTTCTTTCATACAATAATACCTTCAATATGTGTATAACCTAATTTGATAGCTGCTGTCACTCTTTGATTGCCTTTCCAAACACCATATTCTCTTTCTCTATAAACTTTACCACTAGCACCATATCTTGGTGTTTTTGATTTTGTATATTTTTTAACTTGTATAGGATCAATCATTTCAGCACCCTCTAATAAATCTTCGGCGCCATTTACTAATTTAGAATTGTTATTAGTGTAATATAGATTATAATTAAGATCGCTAATCTGAAATATCTGTTTTTTCGGGTGTGATGTTTTTGCTTTTAATATTTTCATCTTCTTTTTTTCTATTCAACATTTTCTGTAATTCAGCAGTTGACCCTACAAACAAAGCATTTTTTATATTAGCGTTAGATGTTTTTGGAAGTTGTTTTAATTCTTTTAACTTGGCTTGTAAATCTTGTAATTTATCTACGGTGTCAGCAACATTTTTAATACCTGCTAATGCTACTTCATATGCTCTAGGATGTTGGCCTTCTTTTGCTACGTCTAATATACCTTGTATAGCTTCTTGGCCTCTTTCAATTAAATTATAGTAATTCTCTCTACTATATTTGTAATCATTATCTACGTCTTCTTTTTGTTTATCTTCTTTACGAGGTACTAAAGGTTTAAATTCTTTTTCAACCTTTTCTACTTCTTTTTCAATGCCAAGTATCTCGTTAACTTTTTGTTCTAATTTACTCATATAACTATTTAGGAGTTATAGTTTAAAGCCTTTAAAATATGAAGGTAAACCTAAATGAGGTCGGCCATCAAACATATTTTTTTCGGCACCCTCTGATTTTATATCATTATAATGTAAAAATACTTGAGCACAATTACTACCTAAAAATACTTCTCGCCAATGTTCTAATATTTCACCTTTATAAACTAACATATCACCAGGTTTTAAAGTTACTTTAGTGCCTTCATTTTTAGTTTCTACTAAATAATTTTTACCTGTATTAGGGTCAATGTCATTAGAGTTTCCTACATTTTTCTTTGCCTCTAAATAAATTGGCCAAGAATCACCACCTAAATTCATTGTAGTTGATATTTCACAACTAAATCTATCTTTGTGTCTATGTAATATATCACCTTTTTTATAAATTCTAGCGTAAGAATAAGTTGGATTTAATTTAAGGCCTGTTAGTTTTTCCATTTTAGGCTGTACTGCTAATAATAAAGTTTCCATAGCCGTGTCAGCATAATGAGAATAAGTGTTTGGCACTTGTTCATCATTCCAAACTCCCCATTCAGCTGTAAATGGTGATATGAATTTAGTATCAAAAAATGTTCTTGCTACTTGTTTTTTCATCATAAAGTAATTGTAAACAAAACTTGCTACATCTTTACTAATAGCTTCTTTAATTACAAAAAAATGTTTTTCTTTAAATTTTTTATTCATTATTTCATCCTTTTGACAGAGTTAACAATATCGTTTCTAATGGCTTGTAAATTAAAATGTATAAATCTAAATGTATCAACACCATCATCTACAACAAATTGATGTGGCACATAAGCAGGAAAAAATATTAATTGACCAGGTTTTGGTCTATAATGTAATAAATCTGACATTGGACTAATTTTAGTACCATCTTTTTGTGGTAATTTTGTCATCATAGCTCCTGCTCTTGGATCGTGAAAAACTGGATAAGATGTTTTGTCTGAACACTTTAAAAAGTAAAAACCTGATATGTGATTATCCCAATGAACGTGTGTGTCGTGGTGGCCTCCACCTGATTTAGCAAATTCTTGTACCCAAAATTCTGTAAAAAACATTGAATATTTTGACATATCATAACCCCACTCATCTAATAAATTAAGAGAAGTAGCACCAATGTATTGTTCTAATTCTTTTAAACCAGGATCACCATTTAAAGGCGTTGAGTGATAACTCATTCCGTGGTCTTTTACTTTTAAATAATCTTTATTACCTAAAAACTTTTTTCTTTCTTTTAAATCAGGCTTTTTTAGTTTATAAGCCTCATCTATAAATTTGTCTGTTGATTTTATTGCTGAGTTTAACCACTCTGGTTTCATTATAGAATAAACTGGTGTTGGAAAATACCAGTTAGTTTCCATAATATCTTTTTCTGTCTTTATTGCCATTGTTTACTCCAATTCATTTACAATATATATACATTATTTAAAAGGGTATCCTAGGTTCCAAATTACTAGTGAATATCTTGTGCCTCTTGTTACAGGTGTTACTCTGTGCCAACAAAAACTTGGAAACACTATAACTGATCCACGAGGTCTTATTTCTGTACAAGTTTTAATCGCTTTCTTTTTATTTCTTTCCCAATCAACTTGATTTCTAAAATCAAACTCTAAATTACCACCATCATATTCAGACGGATCATTTAAACTAATTGTAACTGACAATTTTCTAATTTTACCTTTAGTAGGACCATCTTCCTTGTATGGTACTTCCCAACTATCACAATGCCAGCCATAATATTGTCCTACACCATATTTTGTAAATTGGCAAGACTCTGACCAATCCCAATTAAAATTCCAATCAGCTTTTCTATTTGCTTCGTGTATTAAAGGGTGAATTTCTTTATAAATCCATCTATCGTTCATCCAAACAATATCAGATTTTCTTTTCTTTTGAATATTATTGATTACAGATTTTTTTAAAGTACCATCTGCTTTTCTGCTTGATTGATTATCTTTTTCAGCACCACCTGTAATGGCCATTTGAGGTTTGTGTGCTTTACCATAATTTATGATGTCATCACATAGTTTTGGTGATAATGCTGATTGAAAATAATAGTAGTAATTTTTCAAATTCATATTTTAATTCCTCCATTCACAAATAATATATAGGTAGTTTTTAATTATTGATATTTGTATCTTATAACCACAATACCTTTTCCGCCAGCAGAGCCATTTCTGGCACAGTTACAACCTCCGCCACCACCGCCGCCACCGCCGGTATTGGCTGTTCCTGCCACGGAATTTCCTGGTCTACCGCCAGCACCTCCGCCTCCAGCACCTCCAGCCGCTCCTGTTGGAGCACAAGGACTGGCTCCGCCTGCCCCTCCTCCGCCAGCGTAAGTTACTGGTGAACCTGTAATATGTGTTGTCGCTCCTGCTCCACCCGCTGTAGCAGTAGCAGCCGCATTTGAAGATGAAGCCGTAGCACCTCCGCCACCACTTGCCGATCTTCTATGAGCAGGCGCTGGGTGTGGGTGTCCGTGACCATCAGCAGTACCGGCACTATTACCTTGAGGTGGACTTACAGGTGGTGTGTTACCTGCTCCACCTGCTCCAACTGGTGTACTACCGCCTCCAGCATATGGAGCGGCCGTTCCGCCACCTGAACCTCCAGATCCACCTGGGATTGATCTAGGATTTGGCGGAGCACCTCCACCACCAAAACCACCACCTGCTGATGTAATAGTTGAAAATACTGAATTTGATCCTTGACCACCACAACCGTGA
>VTLG01001801.1_pt1 | contig 29775 bp, 44 predicted proteins | sample 4694571 | NCBI WGS metagenome assembly VTLG01 (sample SAMN12604809, study PRJNA352737) | marine metagenome | biome: ENVO:00000447; feature: ENVO:00000209|ENVO:00000569|ENVO:01000036; material: ENVO:00002151; isolation source: viral sequences binned using virsorter ...
ACTGCACCTCTTGCAGTAATTGTTGCTGATGTAAATGATATATCGGCAAAATCACAAATAGCAGTAGTTCCAGAAGTAGTTGGTGTTACACTTGTAAGTGACCCACCACCAGCTGTATAAGTTCCTGAAGCAGAAACTTCATTTGAACTTGAGTAAGCAGTTGTTGAAGCATCTAACGAAGCTGAACTTGTATACAATGCAATTTTAAAAGTGTCACCAGTTGTAGCTGTGAAATCATGTCCTTCGACAAGGATTTCTTGTTTAAAACTGGTACAGACAGCTTGAGTTATTGCCATATCTTATCCTCCTGTGGATTTTTGTTCTTGTTGTAAAGGTATTTTTAATTCCCCTTCCATATACTCATCTCTACGATGCTTTCCAGATTGTTCAATAGCCAAACCTTGAATAGCTCGTTGATATGATTGTTCGTATAATTGCAGCATTTCAGCTGGTCCCTTCAAGAATTTGAAGGCTTCTGCAAGACATCCATATAATAATGCTGCTGGAGCATTGTTACCCAACCAGGTGGTTGTGTTACTACTGGATAATCTTGTTGATAGTCTAGTAATTCCTACTTCTATATTATAAGCCGAATCCGGCGTTGGTGCAAGGTAAATTGTGTTATGATCCCACCATGCCCAGTATTTTGGTGTGCTTGTGGATGTTCTATTAGGCCAATATTCATTCATGTAAGAAACATCTTTTTGCTCCAAGAATGTTCTTGTTGCCGCACCAGAAGCAGGCCAAATATGAACTGTTCTAATTGTAGCAAGTGAAGTTGGATCTGGTGAAGAACCCCCAGGTAAAGATACAAAAGGATTGCTGGATGTCACTGTTGTAGTTTGATATGACCTAAATGCATCAATATCAACATCTCTTAATATCCTATTTTCTGTATGTTCAATAAAATCATCTGTAATAGTTGAAGATAATACATCCGTACTTGTTTCAGTATAATTTAAAATCTGTGTTGTTAATTCTGCGTATGTTGTCATTAGTTACTCAATGTTGCTGGTCCAGCAGAAGCATAGCCTCCACCACCATTTCCTGTTGTTCCTGGTGCTGTTGACACCGTAAATGTATAAAAATCATCATCTGTTTTTGTTATACTATATCCATCTGAATCTTCTAATTCAGTTACAGAAGCTCCAAATAAAGATCCAGTTACATCTCTAAATCTTACAGTATCACTACTAGATCTTCCGTGATCTGGTTCAAATACTGTTACTGTTGCGCTACTAGCTGTAAACCTAAAAGGATTACGAGGAAGTAAAGTTGCAACTGCATTTTCTGTTCTATCTGGCCGTGGAAATTTTAATGCTTCAGCATCAGCTGTATGTTTATTTGGTTTATCTTGTGGTGTCTTTGGTTCAAACTCACTTGTATGAACACGAGCACCATTCCACTCTTTTACCATTTCATTGTATGGAAATTCCATTCCACTACGATCAGAAATAAATTTAGCGTATTTTCCTCTAGCGTAAGCCATTTATCCTACCATTTAGAATCTTTTGACCCAACCCATTTAAAACTTCCACCCTTAGTCGCTGCTCCCATTCCGTTTGCTGAACCTACAACAGTTCCTTTAGCAATAGAAATAGCTTTTTCTTTTTCTTTAGGTGTAGGATTAGGAACAGAGATAGTTCCTCTATCACTCCAATTTCCTTTTACACCACCTTTAGAATTTCTTCCGGCGTTAGAATCTTTGTTCCAATTTGGATTACTCATTTTTCCTCCTTTTTACAGTCGCAATCGCGACATTCACATTGTCCACCGCAACAAGCACCACTGTCGCTGCAATGACATCCGTGACCACATTTTTCACATTCTCCCATTTTCATTTCCTCCTATGGTTTATAAGCTACTGCCGGCTCAACTCTAAACGATGTTCGTTCGCGGTCATTATCAGCAGCACGTTCAAATTCTTCGTCATACACCGCTTTTAAGCCTGAACTTAACATCGGTGCTTTTTTTAAACTTATATAATAAGCTAATCCTGCAGTCAAACAAGGAAGAAAATAGAAAGGCACATCGGCATTATTTGTGTAATCCCCTGCATCTTGTATTCTTCCCATATAAAAATATTTTAATATATATGCTTTATCTGGACTTGGATATAAAAACAAAGTCATATCATTTTCAGGTCTTCCAGTTGAAGAAGAACCTCCAACAGTAACTTGTCCTGGTATTAAAGCAAATTGTGTAGGTCTAGAGTCACCACTAGATGAGTTCTCTTTCTTAGCTAAATTCATGTATTCAGTTCTAGAAATTCTATTCATAGCAACATCTGTTGTACTACTATTACCTTCTAAATTAGATGTAGCATCAGTAGTAGTTGTTATAACTGCATCTACTATATCTATTACTTTTTGATCAATTGAATAATAATTTGTACCAGCTGTTAGAGTCTGCGTTGCATACTCTATGGTCCATAGATTTAATCCACGATTAGCCCATTCTGCAAACATTAAGTTTAAAGAACGTTTAGCTGTTTTTAAATCATATCCTTCGCCAACTTGTAATTGACAACGCTCATGCGCTTCTTGAATTATTTCCTCTACTGATAAGTTAAAGGTTTGTGTGCCTGAATAAGCCATTTAAACCTCTAATAATTTTTTGATAGTTCTAATACAATAGTATAGTGGTCATGATTTGTATGACCATGAGTTGTTAAGTCAATATCACCATCATATCCAGATGCCAATGTATTTTTTACACCACCGAATGATCTAAAATCCATATGTCCTGAAACATTTCCTGCTGCTGCGCTTCCACCTAAAACTGCTGCAACAACGTTTGAAGTTGCATTCCATTCTAGTGCTACACGCATACCACCAATATCATACCAAATTTGATTAATTGTTGCATGAGCACATGCTGCTCCTGCTGAATTAGATGCCAAAGCTGATACATCAATTTTCTTTACTGAACTTTCTCCAGTTCCATCTGATATGTTTGTTAATTTTACAACAGCGATTTTATCACCGTCTGCTAATGTTTGACTTGTTACTGCGTCTGCCATTTTTCCTCCTGTTGGAGAGAGGGGGTTTTCACCCCCGCTCCATTAAAGTTTTTTATTCAAAAACGTTTCTACTAATTGATGTGTAGTGTACGTTTATTGCTTCAGCTGCTCCCGCACCTGCTTCAATACCGATGTATGGAATTAAATCCGTATCATCAGTTAAAGCCGCTGTTTTAGCTGCTGCAACACCTGGTTGTACTGCTGTTACTGCAGTTCCACCTGTGCTACCTGATGTGCTAGTAACATTGTACTGTACACCATTTATAAAACATGTAGCTTTTCTATCACTACCAATAGAAATTTTCAAGTGATAAGGTGTATCGGCTGCAACAGTAACTGGAATTTGACTGATATAGTCAGTTCCACCAATACTGTGTACTAAGTGCCAATAGCTATAATCACTAAAAGCTTCACTGTTAGTAGCGTCTGTTTGAAACTTAAAAAAGATTTGGTTGTTATCAGTTGCAACTAATTGATCATTAGTTAACTTTAAACCAGCCCAAACTTTTTGGTTATCAATTGCAGGTAAGGAAATTGAACATTCCCATTCTACTGAGTTTTCAGTTCCCCATTTAGTTCCACTCCAAGATGTTTGGTTAGTGTCCAAGTGAGGTAAAAGAATTGCTTGATCTTGATCAGCACCAGCAGTAGTCATTAAAATACCACCGTGTGTAGCTGAAAAAGTAGTTAAAGCAGTTGTCATGTTAGTACCTAATGTTTCAAAATCTTTGTTAGCAATTACGTATGCTGCTAAAGCAGAAGCTGAATCCGCATCAGGGTCTATAATAGCTACTGCATTAAGACCTGGTTTCTTTGTAAACCATTCTTCTAAGTAATAGCGTCTTGCATCTTTTGCAGGATCACCCATAGTTCTATCGTGCTCAACACCTGTTGAAGCAGTAGTACTATATAACTTATAGTTGTTTTTGGATCTTACCGGACCCACAAAGCTAGTATTAGCCATAATATTCTCCTCGGTCATATAGACCTATCGTCATACAGTCTCTATATCGTCTGCCTAGCCAGTCTGTATAACTAATTAATGCTAGGATAAGTGGGGGAATAATTTCCCCCACTTAAATTGATTAAGCTCCTGGAGAGCCAAATATTCCACGCCAGTCAGACCAGCCAAAGCTGTATCTTTCTCTTGCTTTATATCTAACGTTTCCAGTATCGAAGTCGCCTTCCATAGCAGTTCTAATAGGAGACCTAGTGAACATTTTCATGCCATTAGGAGCATCTGTTTTAATGAACCAAGCATCAGTATCAGTTAAGAAATTGTTAACCACATAACCTTGTGGAACCATTCCCATTGATTTGATTGCGTTGATATCATTATCAGCAGTGCCTACTCTACCTGCAGATTTCATCAACCTTTCAGCTGTAAATTGAAGATTTACAGGAATGATCATTTTCATTCCACGAAGAGCAATTTTCATTCCTCTTTCGTCCTTCATACCAGCAATATCGATCATTGCTTGCTCAAGCGAAGTTTCGTTTAAGTCAGCAGCAGTTGACAATTCGTTCTTTTGGTTTGCACCAAGAGTAGTGTGATCAGTAGCACAAAGCTCCTTATCATCACCACCAAGATAAGAACTGTTGAACGCTCTGTTAAGAACGTTAGCAGCTTTAATCTGTTTAGTGTTAGCCATTGAACGTGCCAATGCTTTTGTGTATCGAGTACTGATTTTGTCGTAAAGGTTATCCTCTACAGCTTCTTCAGTTAATGAGAAAGCTAAAGCAATAGTTTCGTGAGTGTAGCGAGCAGTGAAAGTTTCTTGCGCTGATTCATATACAACACCAGATCCTTCCGGTTTTACTTCTGCATTACCAAACCCACCTAACATTACTTCTTCCTCGAAAGCACGATCAGAACTTTCCGCATCGAAAATTTCTGTGTGCTGGTTTTCGTATCGGTCATACTCTAATCCGAACAGGGCGTTTAAGCCAGGTTCCAATTCTTTGACCAATTGCATTCTTGAAATTGCCATTTAATTTTCTCCTAACTCTTACGTACCTGTGATTCCAGTTCCTAACTTAACGTGTTCGTTAAACATAACGTACCAGTTAGAGTTAGCACTTGAAGCATCATCGTTTTCTGGATCCTTAGTGATACCAATAATTTTCATCTGTAGTCCTGCAGTAGTTGCAATAGTAGTAGTACTACCACTGTCCATTTCGTGCTTAGACTGACCATTTAAGGTGCTACCAGTTCCAATTATAGAATCAGCATTTTTACCGATGTTAGTTTTAGCAACTGTAGCATCAGTTTGGATTTCGAAAAGATAATACGGATCATCATAGATATACGCGTCAATATTAGTTGAACCAGAAATGGAACCTGTTGCGGTTACATTTGTCTGGTTGTAGTAATTAGACCATGTAGGTTTTTTGCTAGTTGGGTCGATATAAAAACAACCGTTAAAAACACCAACGTTAGTTGCACCAGAAGCTGTACCAGCCACGATGTAACCACCAGATGCCATAACATGATCGCCTTTATACGCAGTTAGGTTAGCATTGTCTTCAAGAGTGTACAAAGTAGTACCACCATTGTTAACACCACTACCAACTTTCCCAATAGGTCTCCACCCAAAGGCCGCGTCAATATTAGCCATGATTTATCCTCATAGTAATTTTTTAAAACACACTCACCATGAATGTGTTAATTTTGTGTAACTTAAGGGGAGAAAAACTAGTTCTTCTTACCGCCACCAAATGTTACGCGAGAGCTTCTCTCATTTGAGATAGGCATGCTAGGATGTTGGTCCTTAAGTGGATCGTTTGCAACAGCGTCATCTTTATCTTGCGTAACTTGTGCAAAATATTTTTCACGCTCTTTAACGGTTTCCTTTGGAATCCTTGCTAGCATTAAACCTCCAACAGCTATAACACCTGTATATCTACCTGAATCAATTGCAGGCCATTCAATGTCAGGATATTCGTCAGCTCTGACAAATTCCCAACCTTCGCGTAGTCTAGCGGATACATTTTTTTGATCCATCTGTCCTACAGATTCGGCCCTTATCCAGCGATGGACAAATCCAGCTGGTGCAGGTGGTGCGTCTAACTGAGACGGTGGAGCCCATGGTTTCCTTCTCTCGGTTTTAGATCGGGTTTCGGACTCGCGTGACGGTAGTTTATTTGTTTTTATATTTTTAATATTCATATGCCTACTCCTTCACGTACTTCGCATATTCGCTTAGTGGCACACCTAGTTTTTTTGCTATGGCTACTTGTGATGGTGTGAGTCTCACAGTACCTTTACGCGCCTGAACAGGTCCACCTCTATTTACAGAGGCAACCGTTTGAGTTGGCGTTGAACTTTGAAACTTATGAGGGAAATTATCCTTCATTCGTTTATCTAATTCATTATAGTATACTTTTGAAGATGGGTCAACACCTTCGTCAACTAAATTCTTATGAATTGAGAATGCTGTTAAAGTCATAGGCTCATCTTTACCAAACCAGTCGTTACTTTCAGCCCATTCCTCAGCCTGTGGATCAGGTGGTGGAGGTGCTTGCTGAGGCTGCTGTTGAGCCATTTGTTGCTGTTGATATTGCTGTGCAGCAGGACTTTGTGCTGCTCTAGCCATTCTTTCACGTTGTGCAATAGTGGCTTTAGCTCTTTCTGCTTCAACAGCTAATCTTGCAAGATCTTGCTGTGCAGCTATAACCGCATCCGCATCACCATTATCCATAGCTGTTTTAAGTTTTGCTTTAGTATCTTCAGTTTCCGCTTTTACACGCTGTTCATATTCAGCAATATATCCACGGTCCAAAGAAGCAGATCTTTGTTTTAATTGTTCAGCTTCTCCTTGAACACCTTGCGCAAAATCAATCGCAGCTTTTTCACGTCTTTCAGATTCTCGTAATTTTTTTGTTAATTTATCTATACGGGATTGAACTTTTTTCCCGTAATCATCCATTTCTTCTGAAGATGCTGTTTCCTCTACTTTTACTTCTTCCTCTTTTATTTCTTCTTTAGGAGAAGTATCTATAATTTTTTCCTTTTCATCGGATATTTCAACATCAACAGGATTACCTTCTGCAGGAAGGTCAACCATTTTAGCATCAGCTTCTGATTGTGTCTGTATAGTGGTTTCTGCAGGCATATTTTACTCCTGTTTATTTATACTGCAAGATATCCTCTGGGTCTTTTACCACAGCGATTATCTCGTCATCATTAAGTATTCTCACTTCACCACCTTCTATTCCAAATCTGGATCCGGCATAACGACCAAATATAATCCAGTCATTTTTCTTACACCAAGGTCCATTAGGAAATCTCTCTTTATCACTATAAGCATCTGGTCCAACTTTAAGGACTAATCCTGTAACTGTTGTATAACTTCTTTCTTCAATTGTTTCATCTGCTAATATAATACCACCTTTAGTTTTACCTTGCCCTTTATATGGAAGAACTAATATTCTCCATCCAGTAGGATTTGGTAAACGTTCTAATACTTTATCAGTGGGTAAATGTTTTATATCTTTTGTAGCATCTGCTTGTATTTTTTTAAGAAAACGATTTTCTTTTTCTTCTGCTATCTTATTATTTTCGTCAGCTTCTTTTGCTAAATCTTTTTCTTCTAAAGCAAATTTTCTTTTAGGTATCTCCATCTTCGTCTTTCTGCAGGTCTTGTATTTCCTGTTCCATAATTGCGTAGGCTTTATATTCTCCTACGGTTTTGTTATACTCATCCCAGCTAGGTAATCCGGCTGCAATGATCTCTTTTAAATCTTCTTTTCGCGCTCTAATCTTTTTCAAGATTATATAGATAGCGTTCTCATCTCTCATTTGTGCGTATTATACACTAAATTTTAAGAAAAAACAATTATTTTTTCTTAATTAATCCCATTGCACCTTTAGCACCCTTGATGCCGAAGCTCGCTGAGCATGCGATATATAATAAATGCTTATAATAATCCGGAAGTTGTTGAAGTGCAACAAACCCAGCTTCTATATGTGCAGTCATTCCGGGAAAAAATACTAAAACGGCAGGCCCTAAAAGACAAATTAAAATTAGTTCGTCTTTCCACGACCCTTTCATTTGATCTACGGCTGATGCTTCCCAAGCCACTTTTCCGGCGATCTGATCTTGTTTTAATTTAGTTGCTGCTTGAACTTCTGTAAGTTTCAATTGGGCTTTCGCTTTTTTTGTTTCCACGAAACCAGAAACTGCTTGCCCCGCAACACCTAATAATGGTTTAATTAATAAATTTAACATTCTATTCTCCTACTAAACTGACTATACCACCTTTTGCAACGTTTGCATAGCGTGGTTTTGTTTCACCTGAACCAAAACTTGTAATCAATCGTCTTAATCCTTTAGGATCCATTACTCCTTGCCCTATTGCTCCAGAAAAAATTCCTTTATTTAACGCTTCTGATACATCAGAAGCATATGGATCTTGCATTTCATTAAAAAATCCTGACTGCTCCATTCCCTTTTGAGGTAATCCAGCTTGTAAAAATCTTAAAAGATCAAATGTTCTTCCTCTTGGGTCATAATTAGGGGTATCAAAAAAATTTCTTCCTCCTGGTTGCTGAGACATTTGATCATATTTTCTATCAATCCAATCATCGGCTATTGTTCTATTTGTATCAAAAAAAGGATCATCTGAGGGTATATCCATAATATTACCTTCATTATAAAAATTACCATATGCTCTGAATGCAGCTTCTTCTGGAGAATAACCTTTACCAAGTTCTGACTCCATCATAAATGTCAATGCATCTTGAACTGTTTCACTTGAACCTGTAGTACCTGAACTTGCGCCAAACACACTACCAAATCCTGTAGCCATTGGTTGATCCGTATCATATTCAGGAAACACACCGGCATAACTTGGTGCACTAGGTTCTCCTGGCTGATAAGTAGATGCTGTCTGTTGAAGTGTAGGTGGTGGAGATGGTTGTTGTTGTGGAGTATGTTGTGTTGCTATTGCACGTTCGCGTGCATCAGGAATACTTCTAAGTCTATCTTGTGATGTAGAGCCCCCCCAAGGTACCCCATTATCTTGATGTGGGCCCGGCATAATTAATTGTAAAGACCTATTCTTCCTTTACCTTTTTTTAATAAATCAATAACTTCTTCTTCTTCAAGATCTTCAGTTATATCCATACTTGGTTCTCTTCCAAGTATCCAATCCCACCAACCTTGTTCTGGAAAAGCATTCATTCCACCACCCATGCCTGTAATCGCTACAGTATCACGTGGTAAAAATTCATGTCTTGAATGTAGTGGTCTATTCGGTGTAGCATCCACTAATTCTTCACCATATAATGTATCAGTTAAAGGTGATTCATATATACCTTCATATGGATCAATATTTCTTAATGGTACATCATAATCTTCATCTCTATAAGGATTATAAGGATCTGGTTTCATTTTTGGAACTATTCTATCTGGATCCATACCACTGCCTACAGGACCATCAAGTTCTCCAGTAATAATATTTAAAATATCTTCTTCTGGAATCATACCACTGCCTACAGGACCTTCTAAGGATCCCGTACCTGTATCATCACCTGCCGCCATTAAAGCTTGAATATAAGGATTATTTTCCATTCTTCCTACGCCAGGAACAAATTGTCCTTTTCTTCGTCCGCCAGTATATCTTTTATCAATATACTTAGGATCATTGTATCCTTCAAAACCCATTGTTTGAGCTAATCTATCTGTTGTTTGTTGGTTTCTCCAAGCTGTTTCAGCTGTATCTAAATATTCTTGTCTTTTATCAGGATCCTGTGCCATGTCGGCAAGATTCATATATTTATCGTAAAAGGCTTGATCTTCTGGTGTCATCATAGAAGCTTTAGCAGCTTTCCATTCATTACTTCCACCATATTTATCTTTAAAAGCTTTGTGTAATCTACTACCTCTACCAATACCTTCTGCCATATCGCCAAAACCACCTAAAATTGTTTTACCCATTTCCATCAGTGGAGTTGTAAATTTAGCACCAGCAGATCTAGCGGCATCAAAAACACCACCTGTTTTTGCAAGTTCTTCTTCATCCATTCCATAAGCATTAGGACGAGTCATTTCATATCTAGCTTGTGACCAAGCATTTGGATTAACAGTTGGAACTGTTCTAGGTCTATTAGGTGTTCCAATAGTACTCATATAATCAGCACCACCACCAGCTTGTGGCCTAGAACCAAAATTACTCATGTTGTTATATTGGTTTACTCCATACCCTGATCCTCTATAATTTGGAACATTGCCATAATATTCACGGCCAGCACCCCTTGCACCAGGATTATAATCCGGTGTTTGGGTCATCGCTGATCTAACTTTTGCCCAATCTATTGCCATTTTTATTTTCTCCTACTGCTCGAACTCTATGCCCCTGGTAGAATTACAGCTTTAAGCACAATCAATACAATAATTGCTACTATGCCCGCTTTAATCCAATCACGCATTCCCCAATCATTCCATTCCTTCAAGTGTGCCCAAATATCTTTCAGTAATTTCATATTTACCTCCTATACTTAGTGAATTGTAGGCTTATCATATTGACCAGCCTGCAAATAAATTTCGTCAGCCATTATAAACGAATCTATCATAACTTCAAATACTTTCTGTGCCTCTTCAGGACCAAGTGCATTGATGTAAAGATTACGTGTAACAGCCATTAAACCAGCCGCAACAACAAGTTGATCTTCTAGTTTACCATTAACTTCTTCCATTACCAGCTTTTCAGCTTTTTGCATAACTTCAGTTATCTTATTTATCTTTTGCTTTTCCATTTGCTTTCCTAGTTGCAGCTATCTCTCTCATTCCAGCAATTTTTTCATTGCTTCTATTTTTTTCTTTGTCTCTTAACGCAGCCACATTTTCCTTAATTTCAGCAGTTGCATCTTTTTGTCCTTCTTTTAAAAGACCAAAAGATTCTTTAACCATACCTAATTCATTAGTACTCTGCATCTTTTCTCTTTCCAAGTCAAGTTTTTCTGCATCAACAGCTGTTTCCATAAGCATCTTAGTTTGATCATGTTCCGATTTCTGCATTAATTCAGCAGCTTTAAGATCAATTTCTTGCTGTTTAAGTTTAACAAGTGGATCTTTATCTTCTAAACCACTTCGTTTCTGTTCTTCAGCAGCCATGTTTTTAATTAATTGCGCCTCTAAAGCAGAAATTGCAGCTTCTTTTTGAGTCATAAACTGTTGTTGTAACTGTTGCATCTGTTGCTCCACTTGTGGATTTTGCTGTGCTTGTTGTTGTAACTGTTGCATCTGTTGTTGGAATTGCTGAGTTTGTTTCTGCATTTGCTGTTCAACTTGTTCCGCAGCCATAATTGCAATATGTTGTAAAATATGTGCTTCCATCATTGCATATAATTGTGGATTAATTTGAACTGGGCGTGTAAACATAAATTCTGCGTGTGCTTCCACGTGTGCTTTATGATTTTGTTGTGGAAATGCTTTTGGTTCCGTTCCACGCATTGCTTCTGAATTTTCAGTAGCAGGACTTTTAGGTGGAGGGTTACCCGGATCAGGTTTTAATAATGCATCAATATTATCAACATCTAATGCTTGATAAACTCTTCTATATGCTTCACGTAAATTATGTAATGCTGGATTAGCAATTGCTAATTGTAATTGCTGTTGTGCCAACATAACACGTTGTGACATAGAAAATATATTTGGATTAGATACTGGTAATATATCAACACGATCATCAAAATCTGCTTGTTTAATCATTCTGTTTCCACCTTTAACCATGTATGGATATTCTGGTGGAAGGAACATTTTAATACAACGCGCAAGTAAATTAAACTCAACACCTTGTGCGTAATGTAATCTTTTATGAATTGCACTCATCACTTTAGTTCCACGCTCAAGTAGAGCAAGTGTAGTGCCAACAGGATTTTGTTCATTACCTTCACCCATTTTCATATCTGCAATTGCTGCAAATGATTTACCTGCATCAACACAGAAACCTAATAACGCAAATAAAACTTGCGATGGTTCTTTATATGGAAGTGGTAATAATGATTCTCTAATTGATGTTCCTGTTACATCAACATCGCGAAATTCACCAGGTTGTAAAGGTTCATCATGATCACGTATACGCATACCACGTGCTTTAAAACCTGCTGGAAGATTGGCAAGAGTACCTGCATCAATTAACTGCCGCAAAACACTTGTTGCAGTTCTTGACAATCCACCTAGCATATGTATTAGACCAAAGCCATAAAAGCCTAAGCCTGGGAGGAATTTGTAGTGTGTAAAATAATCTACGCGATTTCTTAATTGGTCTTGTTGATTCCAGTTTCTTTTTATTGAAAGTATTTTTGTTGAGTATTGATCAATTGTAATTACGTAAGGAAGTTTAATTCCACTTTCATCTTCAAAACCTGGAACATCTGCATCAACATGCATTTCTAATAATACGTGTTCATCATCCTCAGATGCTAAATTATCACTTACGCCGTGTAATTCATCAATTTTTTCTTTTACATCAGAAGTAGAAACTGAACCTGAAGTAATTGGTATATCACGGTAAAATCCACTTACTTGTTGTTTTCTAAGTGCGTTTGAATCAACTTTTGTCATATGTGTAATTCTTACAGCATCTTCTAAAGAAGATGCCATGTAATTCACTACACAATCTTCACTTGAAACAAATTTTGAAACTGGACGACCCAATACAGAATCATAATACGTTTTTTTGAATGCTGAACCGGATAAAGGCAAATAAAATAATAATTGGTCCATATCTGGGTCATATTCTTTCATTACGTGTGTAATTTGATAATTCATAAAATCTTTTACACGTTTAGCTTGTTCTTCAACTATAGGTGTAATTTCACCAACTATTTCTGTATTAACAGGTCCTGAAGGTGGTAATAATTCTTTATATGCTTGTGCTTGAAATTGTGTTGCTGATTCTGCCAATAGAGGATGAATTACGCCACTTGCACCTTCGAAAGGTTGTGTGCGATCCTCGTATTTGAATCCAAGCATGTCCAATCCTTTGGTATATGTATCTTCCCAATCTTTTCTAGAATTTTTATCTGTTTCATAAGCTGCAATTAATTTATCTGCTAATTTTTGAAGATCTGACTCTTCAAGATATTCAGCAAGGTTTGCATCAAACGGAACTTGTGATTGATCAATTGGTGCGTTTGGATCTGTATTTATTTCAGCGCCGCCATCTGGTAACTCAGTAATTTCAATATCAGGTTCAAATTGAACTTCTTTATCTGGTAATTGAACTTCTGTTCCACTTCCAGAAATCTCCAGTCCATCATTGAGTGCTTCAATTGCTTTTTCTATTGCACCAGAAGAGGGCATTCTTGATTTAATAGCCATTATTATTTCCTCTTACCACATTTTGTTTAACAAATCCACCTTTACTGTAAACTGGAATAGTAGATTGTCCAGGAATACGTTGTCCTGTATTTATATCGCGCATTTCAATTAAAGGGATCTTCTCCCACGTATATCCGTTCCCGTCAACTATTGTTGTGTCTTTAAATTTAAATCCACTCTTTTTAGAAATTCTTTTCATCGCTTTTACTCCTATCTCATCATAAAACTTATCTCCACCTTTAGGTATACCACCATGTGCCTTTTTCATCTTTCCAGTTGAAAGTGCAATGCCATCATATCCTTTATCAGCTGCCATCTTCATTAATCCTTGTAAAAACACTTTTGCGTAGTTTTCAGACTTCTTGAACGCCGTATCTGGGTGTACTTGACCAGTTCTACCTGTTAATTTCTTCTGTTCCTCCACTTTTTTCTGTAATTTCTTAACATCTGTTACTAATTTCTTCATTGCCTTCTCAATATTCTTTAATTCAGCAACATTTTCCGGTAATTCACGTTCTGCACGTGATAAACCCATAATATTCTCTTTTCGAAGCCTTGTGGACTCCAAAGTTTGCATTTTTTTGTCTAATTGACCCGCAAAATCACCCATTTCTGCCAAAACATCACCTTTATCTAGCCTTGGAGCGTATTTATAGCCTTTCTGCGCCACATTTTGGTGTAAATCAGACTGAATTTCTTCCATAAGTAGTATCTTTCTACCATTTTCATCAATTCTTTCACTAAAGCGCCCCCATCCAAAGGGTGAGTTACCTGCATTTCCTTTAAAAACTTCTCCACTAAAGTGTCCTGATTCATATGTCTTTTCTCCAGCTCTCACAGCACCAGTATCAAAGTTTTGATAGAACTTTAATTCGCCGTATCCAGACCCACCAGGAATAAATTGTGCACCATCGTGTGCTGGTGATTTTTTACTTTTAAAAAAGAATCCTCTACCTTCACTCATATCACCTAAACGATAAAGCATTTTCTTTGTCCAAAATGGAATTGGAACATCACCTGTCATTACTTGTCTATCAAAAATATTTAATGCTTGGTATAACTGGTTAAACGCTTCCTCTTCCGGAATATTTTTAGCTGATGCCAATTGTGTTACATCTTCTGCCGGAACTAGATTTTTTAAAGCATTAAAATGATCACGTTTTACAATGTCATTTGTTCCGTGGTATATTTTTGGAAAAGCTCTTTGCCACATTTCTGAAAATTTAGGACCTGTATAAAGGTCAGCATTTTTTCCACCATATGATTGTTTTAATAAAGAAACTGTAGATGCATCATCACCATAACCTTCTACACTATTTGTTCCTTGCATAACATTAAGAATATTTTCACGGATCTTCATTCCTGTTGCATCCTGTGGTGGTTGGTGCAACGCTGTTAATAATCTTGGATCATTACTCATTACTTTTAAATTTTCTAATGATTCATTAAATCTTCCAGAATCACGAACTTTTGTTAACATATGTGTAATGTCTTTTGCGCCACGTGATACAGGTTCTGCCATTGCAATATCCATATCAATCTTCGGCATCTCTTTATTATAAGTTTCAAGGAGCTCGGTCTTCGATAATTTTCTTTTTGGATCTGCTTTCGCTATATTTGTTAATAATGCTTCTAGTCCAAATTCATCAAGTTCTGTTGTAGATACGCCAGGTTTATTTTTAATGGTACCAAGCCATTGTTGTGCACCCATGTTTACTTCCGGCATATCTTCAATCGCATTAACTGTGGCTAGAAACATTGCTGGTTTATCTTCTACCGCTTGCGCGACAGCAATATCTGTTGCCTTCTCAGCCTTGCCTACTGATTTGACCATATCGCCAACCCGGGCCACGGCCCTTGGTACTTTAGATAGTGTGCCAAATAAACTTGCAAATCCGCCCACGGCGAATTTTTGTCTATCAATACTTTCTTGTGGATCTAATAATGGAATTCCGTCTGACATAGGTCCTCTGTTTGGTGGTATTGTATCAGTTAAGTCTGAATTAATCAAGCCACCTTCTTTAATACCTCCTTTTCTTTTAAACATTGCATCAACATCTTCCTTAATAATATCTAATTTTTTAAGTAAATCTTCTTGATTATCAACTACCATTCTCATTTTATGTTGAAGAGATGTTCCAGGTGGATATGCAGAAATAGTTTCACCAGTTGGAAGAGTAGTTGTTATACGAAGTTCTTTTATATATTTTTCTATCTTCCTTATATTTTCATCAATTCTAGAAACTTCTTTACGATCATCTATTTTAATAGCATTCAACCTTTTTTCTTTAGATAAAATAAGAAATTCATTTAATCTTTTATGAAAATTATTTATTGGAGAAAGTGTTGGATCTACGGGATATTTAAATACCTCTTGAGTTTTTTCTGGAAGATCTTTCCACCATTTTGTTTCCAAAGGATGTGCTCTTGATCCAGCAGAATATTTTTGTTTTCCATAGGGATCTATGTTTTTTTGTTGTAACTTAAATATTTTACGATAAATTGGATTCTTAAAATCTAACTTCTTTACTAAATCTCCTTCACTTTTTGGTCCCTTTTCACCCCTTGATAGGTTTAAATTCTTTCTTAATGTATTAATACCTCTTCGTACATTTTCAAGATTTTTTTCTTGTGGACGATTTTTCCAACCTGTTATAAAAGGTTTAAGCTCCGGAGTATTATTAATTAAGTCTGGTGTAGTGATAGTTTTATCTTTGGATAATTTTTGTATTAATAATTTTCCTATATCAGAATCTTTACTAATTACGTTTGAAGCAGACCCACGTTTTTGTGGCCCATAAAATTTCCTCATCCAATTATTAATTGTGTCTAGTTCTACATCTTTTCCAGTTTCAGTTTTAATTATTTCAGCAATTTTTTTTGAACTTCCTACTTTTAAATTAGGGTCCGCTGTGATAGCTCCTTCTATTATAGGTTTAACTACTTCATCTCTAAAAGTTATTTGTTGTTGTTTTAAGGATGGTTTTGTAATGCTTCTTGAAATGGATGCAATACCTTTCGCAATCTTAGGTGCTTGTGTTAATGCGGCTAGAACCATTATTCACCTAGTAATCGAGATTGAATATCAAATGCTCCAGCCACTGGTGTTGCTGCAATACCACTTGCCATTGCTGCTCCTTTTGTAGATGTAGGGGCTACAGACTTTATACCTTTCCAAGGTAGTTTAACTGTTTCTTTCATCTTGCCCCACGTACCAGGAGTTTTAAGTGCGGTGATTCCAGCTTGTCTTGCGCCTGCAGGCGTAAAAAATCCACCAACCATTCCAATTCCCATTCCTAATTGTTGTGCACCTGGGTCCCCGTACAATTCAATATCATACTCGTGACTTGGTAAAGTTCCAAATCCTTGCTTGCCAATCAAACTTGTAACTGGATTCCATGAATCCTTAAGATTGGTTGCTGAATGACGCATCATGACTCCTTGGCCTTTATTATCAAATTTAAAGATACCGTAGTGAGGCATTTGTAAATCGCCGTACTTGGTCCACGCAACATTAACTCCTTCTATTGGTCTGAGGTTTTTAACATAATAAAAATCTTCATCCTCGTACCAATCATTAATTCCCAATAAGTCTTTTTCTAAAGATTTAAGTTCATCTGTTGCAGCATCCGCTACTTCCTTATTTCCTTTGTATTTTTTCTCAAGATCATCAAGACTAACAACGTCCAATCCAAGGGTTTGATTAAGATGGTTAATTAAATTTTCTTCAGTGAGAACATTGTCTTTTTTATAATTTTCAAGATATCTTACTACATCAGGATGCTCTATTTGGTTCTTAGCAATTTTTCTAAATTCTTCCCCTTTTACATCTGTATTAAAAAGAGTATTAGTATAGTCATACAATCCACTATACTTTCCAACAGGATTCAATACAGTTTCTGCCATAGGAACAGTTTGGAGAGTAAAATCAGCTATAGACTTAAGAGCATTATATCCTGTAAATGCTGCATCACCCATAAGTCCATACTCATTTGATCCTTCCTCACTTGGATAGAATCTATCTGGAATTGCGTCTGGATTTATGTTTTGATCACCAACACTTTCTTCTACTGTCTTGTCTGAAAAATCCTTAATTAAACTTGGATCACGTTTTGATCTAGTTGCTTCATATGACTCATTTAAATCAGTAAATGATTCATCGGGCTTGAATTTTTCATCATAGCGCTCTCGTTGTTTTTCAATAATGTCCATTAATAGTATTTTCTCCTATTATCCCTAACGCGCTCTTCGTCAGCAAAGTCGTCTTTAAGTTCCACATAATATCCTTGTCGATAGCGCATTAATGCTTGTGTTGTACTATCAACGTAATCGTCGTGGTCCCCAAAGGGAAATGCTGCACACTCCTCGATAACTTCTTCTGCCCAACGTCTGTCTAATGGAGCATAGACTGCTCCTGATTCGAATATAGGTGCGACACTGTTTACCCTTGAATGTTTATCATTTCCCTTCGACGGTGTAAAGTTAATTACGGGGACCCCCGCCTTCTGGAGCTCGTGGGTTAATGGAAGGCCGCTCGCCTTCGCTTCCACAAGTACCAATTCTGGCTCCCAATATTTATATTCCTCTTGCGCTTTATTTTTTAACTCAGGAAAGTTCCATCGTCCTTTCTTTGCATCAAGAAGAATAATACATGGCCTTCCACCCTCATTTGGCTGGAATACACCCCATGTTGTTATAGCCGAGTAATCGGCTGTCTCTTTTGAACTGAATGCAGTATCATATGATTGTATAATATACTGTAATTCAGGAATCTCTTTCTTTTCCCATTTTTTCCACCATTCACGTTTTATAAGTGCACCTTCCTCGGATGTAGGTTGTTGCATCCATTGTGCTTGCCATTTTGTAAGTGGAATTGATGCCTTAACACCAAGTAAACCTTTCATGGTCCAAAAATTACCCCACATAGGTTTATCATTTATGATTGCAGGAAACTCAACTACTTCCCACTTATCCGTCATATCGTCTTTGCCTTGGGCCTCGAGCAATTTACCAGTTAGATCTTTAATAGACCATCTTGTCATTACGATTACTATGGCACCACCAGGTTGTAAACGCTGACGTGGACCAGAAGTATACCACTCGTAATGTGATTCTAGGACCGTGGGCGAAAGAGCATCTTGCTCAGAGTGAGGATCATCAATAATAAGTAAATCGGCACCACGACCAGTAATAGCACCACCAACACCAGCAGCAAAGTACTCGCCACCATGATTAGACTCCCAACGACCTGCAGCTTTTGAATCAGCAGCAAGGGTAACGTGAGGAAAAACTTTTTCATATTCACTTGATTCTATCATGTTTTTTGCCTTACGTCCAAAGCGAATTGCTAGTTCACCTGTGTGCGTTGTTTGAATGAGCTTGGCTTTTGGATGACGGCCCATGAAGAACGCCGGAAATAAGTTTGATGCAAATTCTGATTTTGTGTGTCTTGGTGGCATATTGACAATAAGTCTTTTAAGCTCACCGTTGGCAATGCGATTTAGCTTTTCCGCATATATCCTATGATGTTTACCTTCTACGAATTCAGGCCAAACTGTCTTAACAAAAGTAAGGAAGTCACCTTGCGCTTTTTCACGCTTTTCTTCCAGCTTGTTTTTAAGAATCAACTTCAGTGTATTCGTATCTAGTGACTCTAATTTAGAAACGGTTTCCATTTTTTAAAAATTTTTTTAAGATTGTTATTATAACGTTTTTATACATGATTGTCACCCTCAGACTTGCCGAAGAAAAAATAAAAGAGTCCCAGATTGAAAAGGGGGGGATACCCCCAGACTTTGCGGATCGGTGAGGAGTTTATCGGGCGCGAGCCTATGCGAGCGCGAAGTCCCGGGCGCCTGCGACAAATTGCCGCGCGACAAAGTGTCGCACCCCTACATCTAGTAGCACACACGCACGCGAGCATACTATATCCCGGGCAAGTTATCCACAGGATATCCACAATGTTGCAATAATACAACAACATTTATTTTCTAGCTATGGTAAAAGATAACTAGAAATAGAAAGGACTACACTATGACTAAACAAGAATTCAAACGTAGAGTGGGTATGGGTTTCTTCTCTTGCGAATGGCGTAATAATGCTGGAACTATCTCTAAAGTTAAGAGAGGTATTCTTGGTGGTTATGCTTGGCGACACACTAACAACCCAATTCCAACAAATGTAAAAGAACATAATGATTATGTTCTAGCTTATCGTGTTGGTAATGGCTTATTACCTCAACATAGAAAATGGGCTAATATTAACCCATTAACTGTGATTAAGATTAATGGTCAAAATGTTTAGATTACTTGAAAGAGTAAAACTTGTATCATTATTAATACTTGAATTTTCAATATATGTGGCGATGTTATTCGCCATATATTTCTTCATACTATTCATCTGTCTAATGAGTGATAGATGTTATAACTCAATAATATAAAGGACTACTATGACTGACAATTTACCAATGATAACTTCAAATGGAACAGACATATCTCCTCTTTTAAAAGAGATGATTGACCATTTAAAGTTAGAAAAAGAATTAGGCAACCTTGACAAGTTGGCTGATGTTAAAGTTCCAATGACCTCAAGTGCTGATTGGAAACTAATTTGTGGTGTGCTTTGCAATTCAATAGTTGAATGGGCAAGTCAAAACAGAAACAATGGGGGATTAGAATTAATAAAGCATATGCAAGGTGATATTGGATACCTAGTTCAAAGACTAGGTCTAGTGGAATAAGTATGTAGTCCACTTATAAACCACGACGAAGGGGGAATTTATTCCCCCTTTTTTTATGCCTAAATTTTCCAGCATCTCTGGAAGCATGTTCACCTGCTGCCCGGGCTGGACACGAATCATAATCAAATGGAGTTTAAGAGTTTGAGTTAGGTATGGGAGTTTAAGTTGGCGGGCGCCCCGCGGGAACAAACACCTGGGCTGTGGATAACTTGTGGATAAGTGTGGAGTTTGGGGAGTTTGAGGCAAGAGCCGAATAACTCCGTTTATCTTGCCTCATCTAGTCTGTTATGGAACAACTCGTACTTGATTCGGAACCATTCCAAAGGAACTAAGTCTACTGTCTTTTTTTACATGTGCTACAGCTACACATGTCATCATTATATCATCAAATGCATGTCATCACAACCCAATCTTTATTTTTCTTGTGGATAACCCATCATGGTACGAATCCAGTCAGGGAATTCCCGGCGCGCGCCCGGTGCGTCAGAGCACCAGGAACCACGAATCTGATATTCCCAGTCTTCTGGGAGTTTGGGAGTTTGTGAAGCGGGCCCATCTCACGCATCACTGCAGCAGCTGCTGCAGGACCAGGATGATCAACAGGAGTTTCAGGGGTATTAATAACATTAAAAACGGCACTTTTCCTTCTCTTTCTATAGTCTCTTCAATTGTATATACAATTCTAATGGATCTTGTCAACCCGGGCTTCGAAATTTTTTTGGCAGAAACCCTACCGTTTTACTCCGAAGTCAGTCCGGGCGCGCCCGGTGCGTTCAGCTCGCATCCTGGATTCCGGCCAATAAATGGCGGATTTCCGGGAGTTTGAGAGTTTCAGACTTGACAAGAGCTTGAGTTTTGTCCCGCGGGCGCCGGGCGGCAACTTATCCACAGGTTATCCACAGGTTATCCACGGTGGGAGTTTGGGGAGTTTGAGCTCCCCAAACCTATGGGTTAATTTTCTTGTGGCTTAAACAAACCTTCATACATCTTGTCCAAAGGACTTCGAGGCTCTTCCTCAACTTCCATGTGTGCTTTCTCCACACGATTTGCATTACGAGTCATAACAGGAACAACCCCATCATAGTGATTCGCAATCCTATTTAATACTTCGTTGTTTTCTTCTAAGGTATTAGCAATCTTTTCTAATACCCTTATTAAATCTTGATCCATAGTAACTCCATTTCTAATTCTTAATGAATTGTCTTATTATAACATTTTCCGATCACAAAGTATATACCTCTTTCAAATTAATTGTGGATAACTTTTACTTGACGCATCAGCGTTTGCGCAGCGGGCGCCCAGCTCCCGGATGCAGCTCCAAGATGGAAGTAGAAATGGCAGACTTCTGGGAGTTTGGGAGTTTGCGCATCTCTGAGCATGGGCCCGGGATTCGGAAGCGTGATGCAAGCTCCACGGAAAATGGCAGATTTCTAGGAGTTTGGGAGTTTGAACTTGACAAGTTTGTCTCGCGGGCGCCGGGCGGTAAACCGGAAAGTTATCCACAGGTTATTAACAGTTATTGAGGAGTTTGGGAGTTTAAGAGCTTGACAAGATCTAGGTCCGCGAGGCTTCCTTCGTACAACCCGGGCACAGAAAACACGTTGTTTGCGCCGAGGTCCTTGGTTTTACAGCCGTGAAACAATTTGACCGTGCCACTGACCGGGAGGCTAACCAGGATGTAAGATGGTGCTCCTGCTAAAGCATGACGCATATTCCAAGCAATTTGAAACGGAGATAGGGTCACTTTATTATTACTTCCCAGCACTTTTAACTCAAGTGTAAAGAAACCTACATCCTTATGAAATACTAAGCAATCTGGGAATCCTGGTGTAACATAACTTTCAAGGCGTGAAACAATATAATCACCACCCTCTAAGTATATTTTTAAAGTCTTCCAAAAGTTTGTTTCCGTCTTTACGGTCATACTTCTTCTTGTTTTTTACTACCTTCTGACTCCACTGGCGTGATGTCTTTAGGTCCTTCGCTATTGGATTCCTTTTCGACCTGAATGATAGTTTTATTTCCTTCTTCCTTAAATTCACCTGTTAATCCTAACTCTTTTAATTGTTTTAAAACGTCTTCTCTAGACATAGAGTCAATTGAACCCGTTCTGATTTCTTTTCTATCGATGTACAATCCTGCAGCCTGCCCCCGCAACCGCTCAGCATTAACAGCAGCAGAATAAGACTTTTCAGACAAAGACTTTTCACGCAATCTTGCCAACTCCTGTACATGTTTATTTAATTTAACCTCGTGTGTCTTTTCAATCTCAGCTCTTCGTTGAATAATAGCTTCTACAACCTTTGGGTATCTTTTGCCATTTAATAGTTCTGACGCTCTCACATTAGCACTATCTTCATTATACCCAGCTTGTCTTGCACATTCTGTTGGAGTCAATCTACCCTCATTCTCAGAATATATCTTAACAAACACACGTTGTTTATCAGTCAATCCATCAGCTCTGATTGGATACTTTTTTGACATATTTGTGGCACCACTTGTGGCACCTCTTAATCTTTCATCTACCATGCTATAACCCGCAGTATAGTTGAGTTTTTACTCATTTTATTTTCTAAAAAACAAAAAAGTGCCTTGCGTTGTCTAGAGTAGTGACACATAGGTGACACAACATAAGTCATTGAATTATATAGTTTAATCACCAATTGTGTCACTGTGGCACCAGTTTGGTCCCCGGTAACAAAATAAAAAAAACTTTTTAGCAAATATACCACTATAGGTGACACATTACAAAATAAAAATTGACCGATTTCTGCCATTTCCTCTTCCTATCCATCCTCTTCTGATTAATTGATGCACAAATGCGTGCACATGGGCCTTGGACCTCGAGCCCATAAGCTGTTTTATCTCTTCATACGACGGGGCAAATCCATTCGCATTAATATAATCCTTAATGAGATTATACACCTCCATTTGACGAGGTGTGAGTCCTTGTTTATCTTTTTTCTTCGAGGCCTTTTGCATTCGGATGACTCCAATAGTCTTTGCGCACTTGTCGCATCATTTCGTTATTTCCCCACTCATCAATTGCTTCTTTCGTAATTGATGCTTCTAATGTTTTCTGTATCTCTTTTTCATCTTCAGTTAACTCAATCCTTGATGGACCTTTCTTTCGCACATATGTATGAACCTTAGCCCATGTAATAATATATTTTGAAGCTTTAGGACGCACATATCCACGTTCTGGATCTAATGAAGGAAACTCTGGATCTGGTGTATTATCAAAGTTATCCTTGATATATACCATTACATCCTCATCCTTCTCAAACTGCTTAACAATTTTCTCAATAATCTTTTTATCGAGCCACAAATTAATCTCATATGTCTGCATTATTTAAATTTATCCTTAAAATATGGAAGTAGCCACTTGTTATCTCTAAACACCTGGGCAAGGGCATTGGTCATTGTATTAATAACTACTTCCTCTTTATTCTCCGTATCTAGTGGCTGCCCATTTTGCGTGAGTGAATTAATGTATGATATACCATGTAATATTTCATGGAGCAATGTATTCGCCTCATCAAGCGGTGATAACCCACTCGTAATAGTAATAGTATTTTTACGATGATCATACTCACCATAACAATCAGATTGTTTTTGAAATGTTGGTGTCTCACTCTCAATCGTTATATCCTGATATCCTATTTTTATTTTCTTTTCCATTAATTAAGCTTACTATTCCAATTAGATGATGCCTTAGCGTATTTCTTCTGTAATTCTTCCTCACTTGCTGGTATTTCAATTTTCTTTTGACGTTCTTGATATCCTTCAGCAAATTTATCTATAATCTCCATTAACATAAGTGTAGGAAACATGACGCCGTGCACTTTAATTCTACTAAGTTTATTTAATGTCGTATCAAAATTATCACCATCATCTTCACATTGATGAAGAATCTGATTCATTTGCCTCGTTGCATTTGTTAATTCTTTCATTCTATTTCTCCTAAACGTTTACACCTTTTATTGGTTTATCCATTGTAAAATGTATATTAAATGCAAGCGAACGTCGCTCACCTTCTGACCTAAATGGATACACCTGGTGTGTAAGCCATGAAGGAAATAAATAAAAATCCCCTACCTTTGGTTTTGCAATATAACTATGCCTTGCAAAATGATTTGGCATGGACCCAAGAAATTCTAAACACCCAGCTGTTGGGTGATGATCCTCTTTCTCGTATTCAGCATCAAATCCTGGTGGTATTTTTAAAAATGCAACACCAGATAAATTAGCATCATGAATGTGCATAGGATTAAAATCACCTGCGTATTGTGATACAACCCATACACGAAAACCAACTTTACTTCCTTCTACTGGCTCTACATTAATAGTATGTTTATAATATGCTTTTGCCATTGTAATCATAAACTCTGAAAAGTTTGGAATTTTATTATGATCTATTGCAACTTCTTTCTTAACATTGCCTGCCAAATTATGTGACCAATCATGCTCTTTACTTAACTTCTCATCATGTAATATATGATCAGCTTCAGCATTTAATAAATTAACAAATTGCTGTGGTAATGTAGTTTTTAATATACTTGGCCCAAATGGTTGATATATATCATATTTTAATTCTAAGTTTTTTAAATTTTCGCTCATCCTATTTTCATTATACTTTCTATCCATTCACGGATTATTGGTTTAGATGCGTACATTGGACGCTTAACATCCTCACGCTGTCCACTACCATCCTTGCTAACAAATCGTAGTGTTCTAATCATTGCATCTTCTTCACTCTTAGCACGAATCATATATTGAAAAGTAAGTTCACGTTTAGTTGTGATTTTATAAGTATTTTTTTCCTCGCCCTTTTCAACATGGAATGTGTCCATCCCACCAATTCTTTTTTCAATTTTACCTTCTTGTGGACGCTCAAATGTAACAGGAGGAGTAATAGTTGGTTCGGTGTAATCCGCACGTTCAGACTCCTCCATTTTTTTCTGGCCCATTTTAAATTTTTGCTCATGAACATGTTGTTGCTTTCGAGGATATTTTTTTAAATCCTCAATGCGCTCCTTCTGTTTTTTTTCAAGCTCTAATAAATTAGAATTAGGTTTTTTGACCATTATCTTTTATCAGTCTTTCTATATCATTAACTGGATATTCCATATCCTTTGTAATTTCTTCCATCCTTTTTTGTGCTTTTTCAATAGAAATTGGACCATACTTAACTTCTTTTAACAATACCTTTAACATCGCCTGCCCTTCTTCTAAAGAAACACGTGGCTTTTTTTCTTCTACATCAATCATAAATATTTATCCCCGTATTTTTTAACGTGCTCACGTGCACGTTTTAAATAATTTTGTATGCCCATTCTCCATCCCATATAGAAAAATACAGCACATAGTGCACCTAAACATACACCAAATAAAAAAGTTTCAATTAAAGTCATACTTCATCCTCCGTTGGTTCTTCTTGTTCTTCACCTTGTTCTTCCCACATTTCCTCATAAGCTTCCATCACCCATGAATCAAACGCAAGGTATGGTCTTTTTTTAATCTTGTCTATCATATCTTTGTATTAAAATTTTTCTAACTCTTTCCCATCTTTGACGATCAAGTAATTCCCGGTCCGTGGTCGGCGAACGAAGAGCAATTAAATCAAGCCTCATTTTTTCTTTAATTAATCTTGCTTCTAAACTCATATTCCAAATGCCCAAGAAAGTATGTATCTACAAACTAAAATAAAAATAAGTACCTTTACAGGTAATAGTAAAAACCACATTATATCCTCACTGCTATATATTCATAATCCAAATCACCGTGTCTTCTTTGCACAAGTGTAATGAGACTGTGATCATATGCGTGTTGTATACGCTTTTTTAAACTATTAACTCTACGCTCATCTGTTGTAGGTGAAAACTTCTGTAAATGTGGTGCCATAATATACCCACGGTAATAAGTAACCTTATCACCCTTCTTAGATTTATTAATCCACTCTTCAAATCTTTTAATACTTAACATATCTAATAATTTCTCTATCATCTCAATCTCACAACAGATTATACCATATCAGTATGAACAAAACAAGGACAAATGCTGTCAATATGAACATTTATTTAACCCCAAAATGCTGAAAATCATGTCAAGCATTTTTTTCTTGCATATTTCCTGTGGATAATGTACTTATAAAGTTCTCAACTTCATTTCATCTCGGTGGACTTTAGCACTCATTCGTAGTGCTAAGGTCCCATTTAAGGAAACATGCGAAAATACTGGAAAAAGCTATTAAAATGGTTAAAATATGAACCACATAAACATTATATGAGAAGGAATGGCATTTCTAGTAGCAAATCTACCACCAATTAAGGTATACATTAAAAAAGAATATTTATATGATCATGAAAAAGGACATGGAGAACTTGTAGAAGGTGTTTGGATATCTGTTAAGTCAATTGAAGGTAGAGCACTTTACTTTGAAACGTATTTGCCGGAATATGGTGCTTTATACGATAAGCTCCCTATTAGTGCTTTTGTTAATTCTCCTGATATCAAAACTAATATCGGGTTAGAAGAATTAGAATTGTGGGATGCATTTAGCTACCACATTGCAGTGATAAACAAAGCTTATATGGGTTCGATGAAGTGTAAATATCTTGCACCATCAAACAAATGGTATTATGGTAAATACTTATTTACGATTGATAGTTGCCATGCGGATACAAATATCCTAAATGTAAATTACTCAGAGGTCCCAGAGGAGCACAAATCGTTTAATATACTAGAATTAGATAATGGGCATTTTGCTGCCCAACCTAATAATAGAGTATTATTTTATGATAAATCTTTAACGCCTTCCAAACCATCGCAGCCTGATTTCAAAGTATCAACAAAATATTACTCAGTTGAAGATAAAACTAAATGGACAGCTGGTGATGATTCGAGCTTTTTTTATGAGCTCAAGGAACAAAAATGAAAACTATATGGCTTATGCTGATGTTAATGTCTTCACCAAACATGCCATCAGTTAAATACAACGCTTTATTATATAATAGTGAAGATGAATGTATGAATTCAGTTGTTGATTATTTAAATTATTATGAACAAAAACCCCAGGAATACAAGGATAGAGTTGTTACAGAGGCTTTTTGTTTACCATTTGAAGCTTTTCCTATAAAAGGATTAAACAAGACAGGTGCATAAATGAAACTTTGGTTAAAAATAATAGCAATAACAGTCATTTTAATATTAATCTCTATGTGGGCTAAACCTGTTATAGCTGCTGATACGAACACGGTGAGTTCGACGGTTGTGACGGATAAATCTGTACCTACCGCAAATGCACCAAGTGTTGTTGTAAACAATTCAGATATATGTAAGACTGCAGCGTCGACCGCCGTACAAACCCAGATATTAGGTGTAGCGACGGGAATCACAATCACTGATGAAAACTGTGAAAGAATAAAATTATCACGCTCGCTCTACTCAATGGGAATGAAAGTGGCTGCAGTGTCAGCACTTTGTGCTGATCCACGTGTATTCGATGCCATGCATATGGCAGGGACATATTGTCCTTACATGGGTGCTATAGGAGAAGATGCACGAAAAGGATGGGAAGAAAATACTGATATGGTTCCTGAAGGATCATTAGTATTTAAGAAAATAGAAATCGAACAAAAAGAAAAAGAAACAACTGGATTAACGGATGGACAAAAATTCTTCAAATTTATTATTGCTGGTATGGCTATGCATTCTGGCATTGTGGCCTTCTTACCTTAAAGCAGAATGTCCTGTTACTTCAACAGGATTATGTACTCCAGGTGTTGAAGAAACAATTGTCATAGATGAAGTAGAAACAATTGAATATGAAGCTGATGGCTATACAGTCACAACAGAAACTACAACTACAACCACAACAGTAACAACCACAAATCCTGATTCAGAGGACATTTTAGATGGTGACAATGATTATGTTACATCAAAATATGAAGGTGATATGGATATTGATTGGGGTGGCCAAGGGCCTGCAAGCATGCCATCTGGCAACAGCTGCTACAATCTTGGAGCAGATAAATGTGCACAAATAACAGGTAGTGGTAATTCAACATCTACTATGGGTGTTACAGGAATGGGCACAACATTTATTAACACGATTGATATTTCAGAATTAGATATAGAGAACGGAGGGAGAACAAATTACACAATTAAAGTAGATAAACGTGATGCACAAGATCGTATCTACATGCATGTAACAGGACGAAATGGTAATACAAACATATTTCAAGGAACAGACATATTATCTGAATCTGGCGTCGCTAGTGGATTTCAAGAATACTCAGGTGGATTTGATTTTGCAGGAACAATTACAAAAATAATTGTGGAGGTAGGTGGACGTGATATCAACCTGGCAATTGGACCGCTATTTGATGATATTACCATAAATGTATTATACAACGTGGTTAACACAATAGTTACCGAACATATACTTAGTGTTGAAATGTGGGTAGCATACGGTGGTAGTACAGAAACGGAAGTAATTGATATTGTTGAAAATATATTTGAACACAATGATGTAGTAGATGCACCAGGTGATGACATGTACTTTGAACCAGAATTTGAAGAACCAGATATGGAAATGTCCTATGAAACTGTTGAATATGAAATGGAAATGGACTTCGAGATAGATTTTGAAATGGATTTTGACATAGATATGCCTGAAATGGAAATGGATATGTCTAGTATGGAAATGGAATTAGAGATGGAATTAGAGATGGAAATGGATTTTGACATGCCTGATATGGATATGCCGGAACCAGAAATGGAAATGGCAGAATTAGATATAGACATGCCAGAACCGGAGATGGATATGCCAGAACCGGAGATGGAACCTGAAACAGCGACTGAAACAGAACCGGAAATGGAAGAATCTATGACTGAGCCTGAACCAGAAGCTGAACCTGAAATGGAGGAAACAAACAATGATGAACCTGTTGAAGAACCTACAGAAGAATCTAATGAAGATGTGGCAGAGGAGCCAGAGGCTGAAGAAAGCCCATCAGAGACTTCTGAGGATGAAGGAAGCGAAGACGATATGGATGAATCAGAAGATAAGGCTGAAGACAAGGAGAAGCCTGTAGAAAAACCTGTTAAAAAACAACAGCAAAAAGAAAAAGCTGCTAAGAAAATTGTTAAAAAAATGGGAGATAAGGGTAAATATGACTCAATAAATCAAACAAAAACCCTTATAGTTATGCAAGTCCTTGGTAATACAAAGACATTTTTTGAAACCCAGCAGGCACTGAGTGACCGTGCTGGGTTCTTTACAGATATAACATTACCTGATACAACCATATCAGATAATAACATTGCAGCTTATTTGTTATTTGCAGGCAGCGATGGATTAATGAATGACATGGTGGATTCTCAATGGCAGAAGTAGAAGTAGGTGGTATAAAATTTAGAGGTGGCAAGATATTTGTTATACTTACGGCTTTAACCACAGCTGGTGGTGCATTATGGGGTGGATTTGAATTTTACAAAGACTACCTTAATATGAAAGAACAAATACAGAACTATGTAGCTCCAGATCTATCTGAATTTGATAAGAACATTGCGCTAACAAAAGAAGAAATGTCTAGTAAGACAGAACTTTTACAAACAGAAATTGAAATGTTAATGGGTGAAATGGAAATGATGATGCAAGAAATAAGACTAGTATCTGATGT
>VTLG01008824.1_pt1 | contig 29745 bp, 42 predicted proteins | sample 4694571 | NCBI WGS metagenome assembly VTLG01 (sample SAMN12604809, study PRJNA352737) | marine metagenome | biome: ENVO:00000447; feature: ENVO:00000209|ENVO:00000569|ENVO:01000036; material: ENVO:00002151; isolation source: viral sequences binned using virsorter ...
AAAAGAAATAATACTTTGCACCGATAACGATAATCCCGGCATTCAATTGCGCAATGAATTAGCGCGACGCTTTGGCGCGTATCGTTGCAAATACGTCGATTTTGGCGATTTTAAAGACGCTAACGAGATATTAACAACAAAAGGGGCCGAAACTTTGCGAAACGTTATTAAAACGGCAAAAAACTTTCCATTGGAAGGCGTTTTAAATCTTGACAATATTTGGCAAAGTGTTTTAACTTATAACGAAAACGGCGTCAAAAATTATTCAATCGGTTTGCCAAACGCCGATAATTATTTTAAAATGGAATTGGGACAATGGTCCGTTGTGACCGGGATTCCGAATTCGGGCAAATCTGACGTCATGGATCAAATCTGTTGTAATATGGCGCTTAAATACAATATGCGTTGCGCTATGTTTGCGCCGGAATCTTTTCCATATGAAGGCCACATTAAACGAATTGCAAATAAATTAAATCAAACAAATTGCAATAACGACCAACTAAATCAAACAAAAGATTTCATTCAAGACCATTTTTATTGGGTAAAAATAGATTTAGAAAATTTAACCCTTAAAGGTATTTTAAAAGCATTTCGGGATTTAGTTTTTCAAAAAGGAATCAACGTTTGTGTTATTGACCCATGGAACATGTTAGATCATTCGGCGCAACGCGATCATTCTTATATTGGACGCTTGCTTTCAGAAATTACGCAATTTTGTCAACAAACAAACACTCATTTGTTTTTGGTTGCACACCCCCGAAAAATAGAATCTGAAAACGGACGGTATAAAAAGCCGACACTTTACGATATTAGCGGATCAGCCGATTTTTTTAATAAAGCTTACAACGGTTTAATTGTTTACCGCTGTATTGGTGAACGTACAAAATACAATTCCGACGTTGTTAAAATATATATTGAAAAGGTAAAGCGAAAAGAAAACGGCCAACTCGGTGATTTTGATTTGGCACCGGATTTTAAAAATGGCGGAATCTATAAAGATGTTGACTTGGAAACTAAAAAATTTGAAGTAATTAATGACAACATTCCGTTTTAATTATGGCAAAAGCATTTCAACCCACACCGGAACATCAAAAGGCGCTTCAATGGTGCTTAAAAAACGAAATAAAGGTATCACAACATCCGACATTAAAAGGTTTGCGGATTGAAATAAACAATCGCGGAAAACGTATTTTATCGCCTAAAATTTACAGCAAAATAAAAGCTAACAATAAATGTTGGGATTTATATTTGTACCTTTACAAAAAATATTATTAGTTATGAGATTAAATTTTAATACAATTATATACCCGATTTATGGTTTTTTGTTAGGCGTTAATTATTGGAATTCTAAAATGGAACACGTCGTCATTGATTCAGCAATTAATGACAGCGACGAACATTGTTTTGAATTTCATTTGTTTATTGTTGGAATTTCTTTTGTTTGGTACACGGAGAAATAAAATTTTTATTGTTTAAATTTGTCACATGAGTACAAACGCGAACATATTAAAAAAGAAACTAATTGCCTGCATGGAGTCATCATTAGGCATTGTTACAACAGCTTGCAAAATGTGCGGTTGTTCACGAACAACGTTTTATAAATATTACAACCGTGACAAAAAATTCCGCGAGGCCATTGACGATTTGCAAAACCTGACATTGGATTTTGTTGAATCACAATTGCACGAACAAATAAAAGAAGGTAATACAACGGCTACAATATTTTATCTAAAAACAAAAGGCAAAAAACGCGGATTCATTGAGCGCCAAGAAATAGAAATGAATGGCGGCATTGAATCAAAAATCATTCAGTGGACACCGGCAAAGGACAAATAAAAGAGTTTTGTAACGTTCAATTTTATCAAACCTTAAATTCAAAGGCGCGAATTAAAGTACATCAGGGCGGAACGCGATCCGGCAAAACCTACGCCATTTGTCAATTCTTAATTTATAAACTTACAACAACCAAAACGCCGCTCACAATATCAATTGTGCGCAAAACATTACCGGCGCTCAAACGGTCCGTATTACGCGATTTTATAAGCATTGCAACAAAATTGGGCGTTTACTATAAAGGTGAACACAATAAGGCGGAAAACGTTTTTAAATACAACGGTTCCATTGTACAATTTTTGTCAACCGATGATCCGCAAAAGATTCGTGGCGCAAAACACGATATTTGTTTTTTGAATGAGGCCAACGAATTGACGTTTGAAGACTTTCGACAATTAAACATGCGAACGATTGATCAATTAATTATTGACTTTAACCCGTCCGATCCGGTGCATTGGCTTTATAATAAAGTCATTGAACGCGATGATTCCGATTTATTTATAACAACTTACAAGGACAACAAGTTTTTGCCGTCCGAATTGATCCAAGAAATTGAACGCATTAAATTACGTGATCCCGATTATTGGCGCGTATATGGTGAAGGCAAACGCGCGATATTTTCAGACCGTCAAATATTTACAAATTGGAAGTATATTCCATTGAGAGATTTTCCGGATTTTGACGAAACAATTATCGGGGTTGATTTTGGATTCACAAATGACGAATTGGCGATTCTTGAAGTCGGTAAAATACGCGACAAACTTTATGTTAATGAATTAATGTACAAAAAAGGAATGACCAATCGCGACATTGCAAATTTTTTAAAATCAATAGGCAAAGCGGATGTCTTGGCTTATTGTGATTCAGCCGAACCAAAATCAATTGTTGAATTAAGACAAATGGGCGTGTTGGCAAAAGCTGCAACAAAAGGCGCCGGATCAATAAGCGCCGGTATTAGTTTATTGAAGGAACACGAAATATTTGTTTCGGATCAATCAACAAACCTAAAACACGAACAACACACGTATTTTTGGCAGCGCTTAAAAGACAATACAATTATTAACAAACCGATTGACGCAAACAATCATTTAATGGACGCGTTGAGATACGCGGTTTATTCAAAATACAAAAACCGAACTGAATTTTTTGTAGTATAAAAACTATTTTAAATTTTGTATTTTTACAAAAATTTATTTACGCGTTAATTTATGGCTTCTATTTTTGACCGCTTCAAATCCCTATTAATAAAAAATTCACAAAGTACCGCGCAACAATATAACCGCGCGATTTATAACTACATCGGAAATTCAATTGTTTGGAACGCCGAAAATGATGATTCGTATATAAGCGAAGGTTATAGAAAAAACGCGACGATTTATTCGCTTATTAATATAATAACAAAAGCCGCAACAACGATTCCGTTTCAGATTTACGAAAAGACAAACGAAAATGATTACAAGCGCTTTCAAGCCATAACATCCGGAACGTTTGACGCCTCAACAATTCAGAAGGCTGCAATACTACAAAAGCGGTCAATGATTGAATTACAAGACACCGAATTACACAAAGTATTGGAACGCCCAAACCCGGCGCAATCTTACAACTCGTTTATTTCGGAATTGATTGCATTCGGAAAATTAACAGGCAACCGTTACATTTACGGCATTGGACCGGACACCGGGGCCAACGTTGGAAAATACACGGAACTTTATGTAATGCCGTCCCAAATAATGGAAATTATTTCTAATGGTATAATGGAACCCGTTTCAAAATATCGCGTTGAATATAACGGAACGTTTGAGATTGAAGCCGATGAAATATGCCACATCAAGGACTTCAATCCATTTTATGACGGGACCGGATCACATCTTTACGGACAATCGCCATTGCGCGCCGGAATGCGATCATTGACGACAAATAACGAGGCGACACAAACGGGCGTTAAATACTTACAAAACCAAACGGCGCGCGGTTTATTGATGTCCGATGAAGGCGACATTAACGAGGTGCAAGCGCAACAATTAAAGGACAAATTTCGCAAACAATTTCAAGGTTCCGACAACGCCGGCGATGTTATTATTACGCCGAAAAAATTGTCATGGGTTAATTTTGGATTGAACGCCGCCGACGTTTCATTGATTGAACAATATAACGCGTCAATAAAAGACTTATGTAATATTTACAACGTTCCGGTTCAATTACTAAACAACACCGATTCGGCCTCCTATAACAATATGAAGGAAGCTAAAAAGGCATTATACCAAAACGCCGTGATTCCGGAACTGTTAAAAATTAAAGACGAATTAAATCGATGGTTGGCGCCAAAATACGGCGACAAACTTTGTATTGAATTTGATTTTTCGGTTATTCCGGAACTCCAAGAAGAAACTGACAAAGTGGTTGATCAACTTACAAAAGCATGGTGGATTACGCCAAACGAAAAGCGCGCCGCTATGAATTACGGAAAAGACGAAGAAACGACCGAATTAGATGATTATTTTATTCCGGCAAATCTTATTCCGGTAAAATCAAACGAAATTGAAATGGAAATGGAATCGGTTGACGTTGATGTCAATAAATTTTTAAGCAAAAAATTAGTTCCGGGAATGACGGACGTTTTCACAACTGTTGATGAAGCCGAGGCACGCGCCGCCGAATTGGGCGGATCAGGTCATCACGAACATTCTTTTGACAGCGATAAAGTTTACATGCCCTTTAATTCACATTCAGAATATGAAGCCGCGATTGAGGCGCAAAAATATCATCATGAAGACGAAGACGAAAAATATTATCACGATGACGATGAAGACGAAAACGACAAAAAACAAATTTCCGCACGTTTGCGCAAAGCCTTAAAAAAAAAAGCCGACGATCACAATGAGGCCGTAAACAATAACCCGGACAAAATAACAAACGTTCCAACGCTTTTTAAGGTTTACGAACGCGGAATAGGTGCATACAGAACAAATCCGCAAAGCGTTCGGCCGTCGGTATCATCACCGCAGCAATGGGCAATGGCCCGGGTCAATTCTTATTTATTTGCATTGAGAAACGGCAAATTCAGAAGTGGAAAACACGACACCGATTTATTGCCCGAAGGTCATCCAATGTCAACCCGTGACAAAAATTATCACGATAAAAAATTTACAGATTACCCACAAACCGCAACCAACAACGCCAAACGAATGTTGGAATTTCGCGAAAAATACGGCGATGAGGTGACGGCCGGAACGATGACCGGTTGGCGTCGCGCTCGTATGATTGCAAATCGTGATCCGCTCACATTGGACATGTTGCGACGCATAAAATCATTTTTTGCACGTCATGAAGGCAATCAAACCGTTGCGGAACGTTTCAAGGACACGCCATGGCGCGACAATGGTTTTGTTTCTTGGAATCTTTGGGGCGGTACTGCAATGAAAAATTGGGTTAATAAAACGTTAGACAAAATAGACGATTAGGTTGAAATTAGATCGCGACAAATGGCAAACGGATTTTGAAAAGCAATTGGACATTTCCGAAAAAAAACAAATTGCAATTGTAAAACGTTTTTATAAAAGCGAATATAACAAAGGCATTGAATCGTTTATTGCGGACGGTCAAACCAATTTCCAAAACTTATTTGACAACAAACCATTGTTAAAAATTTATTCCGATTTATACACACAAATTGGAATCCGTTTTGCCAATTGGTACGCAAAAACTTTTGAAAACTATTTGACAAAAAAAATTGACACAACAAATCTTGATGACATTTGGGCGGCTAAATTTGCAGCTTTGGGAGTTTCGGTTGGTTCGCAACGTGTTACATTAGTTTCGGGTACTGCAAAACAAACACTTATTAGAATAACACAACGGTTGATGTCCGATCCCGAATTTATGACATTGGGCGCGATAGAAAAGGGGCGTATTTTACGCAATCAATTCAACAGATATTCACAATTTCAGGCCGAACGATTGGTCCGCACCGAAGCAACGGCGGCGGCTAATTTTGCTACATCAGCAGCCGCAACAACAATTTTTCCGGGCGATCAATTACAAAAAGAGTGGATTGCAGCGTCTGACGAAAAAACAAGACCAACGCATAGAACGGCCGACGGTCAAATTGTTGATCAAAATGCGCCGTTTACTGTTGGCGGTTTTTCAATGATGTTTCCGGGTGATCCAAGCGCGCCTGCAAAAGAAGTAATAAATTGTCGTTGTTCAATTGCTCACATTCCAAAAGAAGGGGCGCAAACCATTGGGCAAATTACCGATATTAATTTTGGTTTAAGTAGTGGACAAAATATTGGTTTCAATCAAAATAATATTTTAACGCGTGCCGAAATTATACGAAATTTTGAAAACAAAATAAGAAATCAAAAATTTGAAAGTGCCGGTTTATTTGATAAAAAAGGGAGTTTAATATTTAAGAAAAACGGCGCAGCGCAAAGCGTTAAATTTAGTGACGACGAATTACAACAAATGATTGGAAAATATTTAACACACAATCACCCATTAGATCAATCATTCAGTCCGGAAGATATTTATGTCCTAGCAACGTCCGGATTGTTTGAAATTCGCGCCGTTACAGAAACAAGAACATTTGTAATGACGTGTAATAAAAGATTCACAAATAAACGAGAGTTTACACAATTAAAATCAACAATTACAAGAATAACAAATAAAACTTTAAAAAGATTGCGAAAATCTTTTAGAAATGGCGAAATAACAGAACAACAATATTATTACAATGGTTGGAATGAAGTATGGAACGAATTTTCAAAATCAAAATATAAAGATAATTTTAAATATAATGTACAATAAAAAAAATAAAAATTTAGATACAACGCAATTTAACGAATTGGATAAAAACGGAATTTCATTTCCAAAACCCAAACAAAGCTAAATTCTAAAATTCGTATATTTACAAAAATTTTCTTATGAATACTATAATATATAAAGCGGCGCCCGTTGGGGAATTAATTGACGCCGACGAAAAGGCCGGAATAATTAAAGGTTACGGAAGTTATTTTGGAAATAAAGATTCCGACAATGACGTAATTATTAAAGGCGCATATAAAAAGACAATCGCCGAAAATGGTGACCGCGTTAAATATCTATATCAACATGACATGAATCAACCGATCGGAAAAATGGTTGAATTATATGAAGACGAAAAAGGTTTGGTATTCACCGCCGAAATTGCCAAAACACAATTGGGAATGGACGTTGTTGAATTAATGAAAACCGGCGTCATTACTGAAAACTCTGTCGGCATTATGCCAATCCAAAAACAAAACAAAGAAAATTATCGCGAGATTACAGAAGTTAAATTATATGAAGTTAGCGCCGTTACTTTAGCCGCTAATGATCAAGCAAAAATTTTAGACGTCAAAGGCAATATTGACGTCAATAAATTGTCAAAGAGGTACGACAATTTATGTAAACTAATTCGCAAAGGTTCAATTTCCGATGAAATGGGATTTGCAATCGAAGCGGAACTATTAAAATTGAAATCATTATTTGTTGAGTTCACAAAGCCGGTTGATGAAATCACTTTGCCGAATGTTGAAGCAAAAAACAATGATTCCGAAATCTTAAACTATTTAATTAATTCCATAAAAAAATAAAAAATGGACGAAAATATAAAAAATCAATTGGACGAATTTAACACGGCCATTGATTCAAAAATCGAAAAATCCAATCACGAAGTGGTTGAAACTGTTGTATTGAAGGCCAACGACATTGTAAAAAATGAAGTTACCGAAATGGCAACAAAACTTAATGAGCGTTTGGACGCGATTGAGGTTGCAAACAAAAAGCAATTCAGCGCCAAAAAACGAATGACTTTTAAAGGTGCTTTAAGTGAAGCATTTGAAAATGGCGCAATTGAAAAATTGTCAAAAGGCCATTCAAGAAGCGCAGCCTTTGAAATTAAGGCGGACATGACAACGGGCGCCGATTTCACCGGTTCGGTCATTGCTGCGGATCGGGTTCCGGGTTACAAATTTGATCCAACAAGACCGCAACATATTCGCGAATTATTGGCTCAAGGTTCAACAACGTCGGATGTTGTTCGTTATGTAAAGGAAAGCGGCTATTCAAATGGCGCCGACATTACAGCCGAAGGCGCAACGTTTGCACAATCCGATTTCGACATGACGGCGACGGACGCCAATGTAAAGAAAATCGGAACTTATTTCCGTATTTCCGAAGAAATGTTGGCCGACACCGCACAATTGACGTCATATTTGTCAAGCCGTGCGCCCGAAAAACTGTTGGACGTTGAAGACGCTCATGTTTTAGGTGGCAACGATTTAGGCGGTATTGAAAATTCCGCAACTGTATTCGCCGCCGGATCATTAGCCGACGCGGTTGACAACGCAAATGAATTTGACGTAATTGTGGCGTCTTTAAATCAATTAGCATTGGCAAACTATAACGCCGATACAATTTTGTTAAATCCAACAGATTTTCACAAAATACTATTGTTAAAAGATACGCAAAACAATTATTTAAAAGATCAAGTTTATAGCGGTCTTCAACCCGTATTCATGGGAGTAAAGGTTGTTTTAAATAGCGCAATAAGCGCCGGTAATTTCTTAATTGGAAACTTTGGCGTTGGAACGCAACTTTGGGTTCGTGACGGAATCAATGTTGAATTCTTTAAAGAAGACGGAACAAACGTCCGTGACGGTTTTGTAACGGTCAGAGTTTCTGAAAGAATCGCATTGACCAATTATTTGCCCAACGCGTTTGTAAAAGGTGATTTTACAACTGCAAAAGCTGCATTGGAAACACCGTAATTTTACGCAAATCAATCAATTTAAAGGGCCTAAATTTATTTTGGGCCTTTTTTTTATGCCTTTATTTTATGGCGCCCAACAGATAAGAAACAAAAAAAACAAAAAAAATTTTAAAAAAAAACTGAAAATATTTTTTTAATTATAAAAAGTGTTTTATATTTGTATCATCAAACAATAACAATAATTAATAAAACAATAAAAATTAAAATTATGACATTAAAACAACAAGTAGAAAAAGCAGGTCACAAGTTATCAAATAAGATTACATTGTTTGCTCAAAACAAAAGAACAGGGGAACATTATAGTATTGTAGATGTAACTAATGGTATTGCTACATTAAGAAGTGAATACAATGCTAAAGAGGTTCCTCCGATTAAGTTAGATAAATTATATAGAGATTATTTCGGCATATACGAAACTGAAACTATATCTATCTAAAAGCAAACACTTTTAAAAAAAATTAGAAAACAATAAAAATTAAAATAATGAAAACAACAACCGGATTGACTATCATACACGACGGAAAACGCGTCAATGTATATACAAAACAAGAAATGGAAAATTTTGAATCACAAACTAAATTCAATAAATTTTTCAATAATATTTTACAAACTTTAAACATTGCGTCATGGCTTGGGGTTTAGATTATTTTCCGGGCGACGAACCCGAATTTGAATGCCGGGTTTGTCAAGCGCCAATTACTGAAGACAAATATTATTGTTGCAATCAGTGTTTTTATGCGGACCAACTATAATAATTTTATTAACTTTGTTTTAACAATTTTATTTTTCGCGTTTGCGACGCGTCAAATGTTTCTATATAACGATATTATCGGGACGTTATTTCTTTTCTTTTTGGGTTTGTCATTGGCCCTCTACAATGGCGATTAGTTTTATTTATTAGTTAGTTTTGAAAAGGCGCTTATTAATTTAAGCGCTTTTTTTTTATAAATTTATAAAATGAATTCAAGCCGGTTTGGTTGTTTCGCGGAATATCTTTTCGCCGTTGAGGCAATGAAAAACAATCTTTTGGTTTCATTTCCTTTGCTTCACACTTCGGTTTATGATTGTATTATTGACACGCCAAACGGATTGTCAAAAGTACAGATCAAAGCAATTGACGAATCAAACCGAACACGCAAACGAATTTTTTTAAGTGACCGAAACGGCAATTTATATTCAACGTATGACGTTCAATTTTTTGCGATATTTTCAAAACAACGAAACGGTTTTTTTATAATAAAAAACGACGGGATTTTAAAATCCTTCACACTTGGCTTGGAAAAGTATTCAAAAAATTTTAATAACTTTGCACTACTTTAATGTTTTTTCATATTGTTTTCATTCTCAAAAGGCGTCACAATTTATGTGGCGCTTTTTTTTTATCTTTACAAAAATATTAGACAATGGAATTAAAAATCAAAACATCAATTTTAAGGGACGGCAAACGATACGAAAACGGTGACAAAATCGATTTGCCGGATCACATTGCAAAAATTTGGATTTCTAGAGGTTACGCTTCGCAAATAAATAAAAAGCAAAGCAAAGTCCAAATTGAAACAAAGGAATTAAAAATCGAATCGAAAGAAACAAAAGAGAATGCGACAAATTAAAATTAATACAACAACCGGATCGGAATTATTGACAACTCAAAACGTCAAAGATTACGTTCGGATTGATACAACCGCCGATGATACGTTGATTTCGGAAATGATCAAGCAAGCGCGGGTTTGGTCTGAAAACTATATTTCACGCGATATTGTCGCCAAAAATCGAAGCTATTATTTAGACGAAACAAACGGAATTTTTGATTTGCCATTTGGGCCGATTGCGAGCATTTCACAAATCACAATCAAAGGAACGGCAACAACAGATTTTGAAATTTTAGGTTTGGACAATGAAACAATTGAATTGGATCAAGGACCGGCCGAACGCGTTTTGATTACCTATGTGACAGCCGGGATTGACAATTCATTGATCAAACAAGCAATGCTGCAATTGATTTCAACTTATTATGACAACCGCGCGGATTTTGTCACCGGAACAATTGTTGCAGAAATTCCAACAAACACAAAAAAAATATTAACGTCTTTTAAATCAATGTTTGTTTAATGCAAGCCGGAAAATTAGATTCTAAAATAACAATAAAACGCTTTTCAAAGGTTGCGGACGGTTTCGGTGGTTTTAATTCAACGCTGTCAACCATTGCAACGGTTTGGTGTAATTTAACGCAATTAAAAGGCGAAATAAAAGACAAATTTGGCAAAAGACAACAAGACATTGACATTGAGTTAACAATGCGTAAAAAGACCGCGGATTTGATTCAATTAGGCGACGTGTTCACGTTAGAAGGTGAAACCCAAAAATATAGAATAAACGACAAATTTGAATTTGATTTGGATTTTTACACAAAACTTTTAGCAACAAAATCAACCTAAATGAATATAAAAATAAATCAATCCGATTTGTCAAAACTAAATAAAAAGCTAGATAAATTGCGCGCGTTTGAATCGCAAAAAGTTTCTAATGAATTAGGTAAAACAGGCTTGGAAATTGTCAGACTTGCAAAACGTGCGGCGCCGGTTGATAAGGGTACCCTTCGCCAATCAATCAGCGCACAAAAAAGCGGCAAAACAATTAACATTGTCGCCAATGCAAAATATTCGCCTTATGTTGAATTTGGTACCGGTGGTCGCGTTGATTTGGATGACATGTTGCGATTAGGCATTCCGGCAACATACGCCGCACAATTTAAAGGCAAAGGGATTCGCGATGTCAATTTGCCGCCGCGTCCGTTTTTTTTCAGTTCGGCGCGCATTGGATTTAAAAATTTATTGAATCGGTTGACCGGTCAAATTAACAAAGCAATAAATTAATGAAAGAGGCAATTCATTTCGTGCGCAAAGCAATCATTGCAAAATTGACCGGTAACGTGACAATTGACGGCGCGACGGTTTTGGTTTATAATAGAATACCAACGGACGCCGTTTATCCCTTAATTCGCGTTTATTCGGTTTCAAGTGACGAAACGGACCAAAATCAATCGTCATTCACAACCGAAACAATCACGCGGATTGAATGCGTTACTCGGTTTTCAAATAATGACGGCGGCGAATTGGATTGTAATTTAATGGTCAACCAATGTTTGCAACAATTGCGAACAAGGAGCGCAAATTATATTGATTTAGTAAGTGACGGTTTTCGCGTTTATACAAGCGTAAACGAGGGAACAAAATATTTTGAAGACGATTTTTCGGATTTTACTTATTTTCGTGCAATCATTGAATTGTCAAATAAGATTGAACAAATTTAAAATGAATGATTTGAAACTATATTTATTGAATACTTTTTCTTTTGTGATTTCATTCACGGCGGTTGATGAAATTTTAAAAATTACTTTGCTGTTGATTTCTGTCGGTTACACCGCGCAACGTTGGTATTATTTGAATAAAAACAAAGGCAAAGACAATGACTAAAAATTTTAATATTTCAGAATTCCAATGCAAAGGAAATTTAAAAGACTGCGAATGTAAAATGACGGCAAACGTTAAAAACAATATTTATAAATTATCCGAACAATTACAAATCTTACGTGACTATTTAGACGAACCAATTAAAATAAACTCCGGTTTTCGTTGCGCCGATTACAATGACAATCATGTCAAAGGCGCCAAAAACTCTCAACATAAAATTGGTAAAGCTGCGGACATCGTCGCCCAATCTAAACACCCGTTGGAATTATATAATATTATCAATCAATTAATTGATCGCAAAATTTTATATTTTGGAGGCGTCGGAAAATACAATACTTTCACCCATGTTGACATTCGCGATGATAAGGTTCGATTTGATAAAACAATTTAATAATGGCAAAAAAATCTTATAAAGATAAAAACGGAACAACGCGCGTCGGTGACGCTTTGCGTTGGTTGGTTGCTCGCGGAAAAGATGTTGCGCCGGAAATTTTGGACATTGCCGGCAACCTTACGGGAATCGAATCATTTAATTTATTAAGTGATAAAATCAAAAGTGACGGAAAATTGTCCGAAACTGACAAACAAATGTTGTTGGCGGAATTAAAATTCGACATGATTGAAATGAAGGAAGTGACAACGCGTTGGGTTTCAGACAATGCAACGGATTCATTTTTGACGCAAAACATTCGGCCACTTGTATTGGCATTTTTAACGCTCACATTGTTTATTTATATTATTTTGGATTCGTCAATTGGCGGTTTTAATATTGCGCCGCAATGGATCGATTTATTGTCGTCGTTGCTGCTTCTTGTTTATGGCGGTTATTTTGGCGCGCGATCAGCCGAAAAGATTGTAAAAAATTGGAAAAAATAAAATGGCTAAAAAACAAATAAATAACTTTTTTAAAAAGCAAAGAAAAAAAAGACCGGGGCGCCATTCCAAAAATAAATCGTTGTCACAACGCAAAAAAAAATACATTGGTCAAGGCCGTAATTAGGGCAAATAAAACAATTTTTATTTTTGTATTTTTGTGAATAATAAACAAAAAAAATTCTATGTCTTCAAATTTATACTTTTCAAGCGATTTTCAAAAATTATCTTTTGGCGACAAAGGTTTGCGAATCGTTCCGGCGTCGGGAACGTCAAACGCCGGCGAAAACTTTTGCGCAATCCAAGCTATTGAAACTTCGGTCATTACTTGCGATATTGACACGGCAGCCGGTGACACTTCAATCACGTCATTGACTTTGCCTGCCGGTGTTATTATTTACGGAAATTTTGACGATGTCAATTGTTCGTCCGGCAAAGTTATTTGTTATTTAAGATAATACCAATTTATGATTGGATTAGGTTTAAAAATACAAAACACCGTCGCTTTAGATTTTAGCGAAATTCCGGGATTGTTGTCCGCTTTAGAAGCGCGCGCAACTTTTTTTGAAAATGAATCCGGCACAATTACAATTTTAACAGCAATTGAAAACATTGATTCATGAGTAATTTATTAGACAAAGCAAGTATTTTATTAACACCGACGGCCTTTAGTGATGGCACACTTCATAGTATAAAACCAATACAAACTTTTGGGAGTGAGTTAGTCACAAACGGAACTTTTGACAATGATTTAAGTGGTTGGACAAATACTAACAATTATTGGCAATATTCTAACGGTAAAGCTTTTCACCCTTTTGGAACTGCTAATAATGGTTTGAGAATAGGTGGATTGCCAACCAAAAAATATAAATTAAGTTTTGATGTTGAGGTAATTCAAGGAGCTTTAGCAGTCGAACTTGGTGGTTCAACAACATTTACACAAACCGGTACTTACACTCTTATTTCGGTGGCTGGTTATATAAACTTTAAAAGATTTTCAAGCTTTGAAGGGTCCATTGACAACGTTAGTCTAGTAGAAGTAACTGACGGCGATTTTGATTTCACACGCGCAACAACAGCCACACGCGTTGGCCCTAACGGTTTGATCCAAAACGTCGCAAGTGGTTTGCCAAGAATTGATTTTTCAGGCGGTACGGGGCAAATTTTATTGGAACCGCAATCAACTAATTTAGATGTCAATTCGGGTGATTTGTCAACGGGATGGGCCGTTGCTTCAAGCGCAACTCAACAAGTCGAAACGGGAGTCACGCCTTTTGGTGTAAGTGGTAATATTAAAAGAATTACCGGCGCAACAAACAACCCCCCTTCTTGGACAGACGCCGCCGATTCTTTAAGAAAACAATACACCGTCACGGCAACAAATCCGGCTTCTTTTTTTACCTTTAGCGTTTATGTAAAATCGGCAGGTTCAACTACAGTCAACATACAATTAAGAGATAATACACTCGGACCATCAGTCACAACCGGTTCAATTTCATTAAATTCAGATTGGCAAAGGGTTTCGATAACAAAACAATTCGGAACCACAACGACAAGGGTCGCGGTTGTTATAGGTGGTACAGATGGCGACATTCTTTTGTCAGGCGCCCAACTTGAAAATTCTTCTTTTCCTACGAGTTTAATTCCAACAAGCGGAACAACTGTAACAAGAAACAAAGACGAAGCAAACGGAAGTGGCGATACAAGTCTTATTAGCTCAACAGAGGGGGTTCTATATGCAGAAATAGCGGCTTTGGCAGATGACCAAACTTCAAGAATTTTGACAATTTCTGATGGAACAAACAATAATAGAGTTAGAATAAGTTACACAACCACATCAAATCAGATACAAATAAGAGTTAAATCCGCAGGTTCAACAGAAGTAAATATGTCTCACACTTTAAGTGATATTACTTTATTTACAAAAATAGCTGTAAAATATAAAGTTAATGACGTTTCTTTGTTTATAAGCGGTGTAAAAATTAATTTAGATACAAATGCAACAATGCCGACAGGTTTAAATACTTTAAATTTTGACAAAGGTGACGGAGGTTCGGAATTTTTTGGTAAAATAAAATCCGTTGCAGTATTTAAAGAGGCTTTGACGGACGCGGAATTGATCGCGTTAACGTCATAAAAAAACACATCAAAATTTTGTATTTTTGTACAAACAACAAAAATGGCAATTTTAGACAAAGCAAAATTTTTATTGATTCCATCGGGTTATAAGGCGTCAAAATTATATTCTATTTTTCCAAGCGCCGGCGGTTTTGATTTTACATTTGCACGCGTTGGTGACGACGCAACAAGACAAAATGTAAGTGGTATTATTGAAACAAAGGCGGCAAATATACCGCGTTTGAATCATCACAACAACGGTTGCCCATCATTACTCATTGAGGCAACAAGATCAAATTTACAAATAAGATCAGAAGAATTTGACAACTCCGCTTGGACAACCGACGCGTTGGCCGTTACCGTTACCGCAAATCAAATAACATCACCAAAAGGAACAACAACAGCCGACAAAATTTTAAGGACCGCAACGTCAGCCGCTTACATTCGTGACGCCGCAGCAAAACCGTCCGCCGCTGTTATGCAAATGACGACATCGGTTTTTGTCAAACAAGGCGAAGGCGATTATTTTGCGATCCGCGCTCAAGGCGTTTATCCAAATCGCGTTGACGCCCGTTTCAGATTTAGTACTAAACAAATATATCAATATGACGCGTTCGGTACATTTACAGCCGGCCGAACAAAGGTTGAGGAATACGGCGACGGGTGGTTTCGTTTGCAAATAGAATACACTACAAATGATGAATCGGTTGTCCACAATTTATTTTCGCCGCGCGCGTCGGATGGCGTTGTTGATAGTACAAATTCAACCTCAACGTCGTTTGTTTATTTATTCGGCTGTCAAGTCGAAAAAGGAGTCGGCGCAACGTCTTATATTAAAACGGAAAATATTGCCGTTTCAAGAAATTTTGATGATTGTATAAATACTCAAACTTTTTCGTTAGGCGCCGACGCAACATTTTATTTTGATTTTAAGATAAATTCTTACGAATCAGATTTTGACAATTTGTTAGCCTTAATTAATTCAGCTTTAAACAAATCAATAAAATTAAGGTCGTATAAATCCGGCACAAATTATTTTGTTTTAATTTTGGCAACTTCAAACAATGGATCATCAAATAACTTAATAACAACAAGTGAAAATTTAATACCATTTTTCCAACAAAATAAATTGGCGGTCCGATTGTTTGGTAATGAGTTTATAATATTTCTAAACGGATCACAAATTAAAACGGGAACCGTGACCGGAAATTTTGACGTTTTAAATGGCGAAACAATTGCGTCCGATTTTGGTATTTCAAACGGCAAATTTAATGGCGATGTTTTCACACAAGCTATTTTTGACGAAACATTAACCACAAGCGAATTAACAACATTAACAACACTATAAACAAAAAAAAATGATAGTTAAAAAATACGAATTTCCAAGCGAAAAAAAAGCCGACGAATATATAAAAAAATTACCGCACTCAAAAGATGATGAAGGTAATCTATATCCAACGCATAAAAATTCAATTGTAAAAATTGGTTTTATTTGTATTGAAGACGGTGAATTTGACGAAAACGGCGAACAAATAAAAGCGCCAAAATATGCCGAAAAATATTCGGTTGACGTACTTTGGCAAAATTATAATTTGTCTGACGACGATGATTCCGAAAATTATGTTGATCTAGATTATATACTTTGGGACGATTACGAAATTAATATTGACGATCAAGGCGTTCACCGATTTATGGGCGTTGATTACATTCCATAAATTAAAATAAATAATTCGTATATTTACAAAAAATTTAATAAACTTAAAACAAAAATAAATGGCAACAACGGGAGTTTTTAACGGGACAAACTTACTTTTAAAAATTGGCGGAACAACTGTCGGTCACACGACATCTTGTTCGCTGTCTTTATCATTAGACACGCCGGAAGCAACAACAAAAGATTCAGCCGGATTCTCTGAATATATCGGCGGCGTCAAAGGCGGTGAAATTTCATTTGAAGGTTTAATCGCTTACGATGATTCCTTCAATGCTATTCAAGCGGCGGACAATCTTTTAAATAGAACAAAATTAACATGTGTATTTGGCACGGTTGAAAGCGGTGACGCTATTTATACCGCCGACGCATTTTTGACATCGGTTGAAATGTCGGGCGAAATGGAATCGGCCGTCACTTATTCCGGTTCGCTAATTATAACCGGCGCAATCGTCAAGAGTACAAACTAATTTTAAAAGTTTATTATTTTTAGCCGCCGTCATTTTTTTGGCGGTGGCTTTTTTTATTTATTAACGACAAACAAAACACAAATGGCAAACAAAAATAAAGGCTACATTGACATCAATGTCGGTGGCAAAAAACGAACATTACATTTTTCAATGAATTTTTGGTCCGAATTTACGGAACAAATGGGGATTTCACTTCAAGACATTGGCGGCGCATTTGAAAACGGTATATCAATAAAAGGATTGCGCGCGCTTATTTATTCGGCAATACTTGCAAACGATCAGGAAAACGGAAAAAATGTTGACTATAATATTTATACCGTTGGTGCTTGGTTGGATGATTTGCAACCGGATTCAATAAATAAAATAGTAAACACAATGTTAGAATCAAAAATTTTAGGCAATTCTTTAAATCAACAAGCCGTCAAACCGGCAAAGATGAAGCCGTCAAAAAAATAGATTTTGAGAGTTTGACCGATTATTATATTGGATTGATTGGAATTAAACCGAATGATTTTTGGCGGCAAACTTGGCGGGAAAATGCATTAATCGCCGAACATTACCACAACAATATAAATTTACAATGGGAACAAACGCGATATTTGGCGGCAATGATTCACAATGTCCAATGTCAAAAACGTTCGCAAATGCTAAAACCCGAACAATTGTTTGAATTGCCGGTTGATAAAAAACGCAAACTCAATCGCGACCAACCAAAATCAACACGCGAACAAATGTTGGCGTTTGAAAACAAAGTCAAACAAATGACCAATAAAAAAACCTTAAAATAAAAGCGTCTTTTTTTTTGTATTTTTGTTTAAATTATTCTTCTCATGGCCGAATCAAATCTAAAAATAAATATTACCGGCGATTCGTCGAAACTTAAAAACGCACTTTCAAGCGCTTCGTCAAGACTGCAATCATTTGGATCTAAAATGCAAAACGTTGGCAAACAAATGTCAGTTCGCTTGACATTGCCGATTGTTGCCGCCGGGGGCGCAGCAATAAAATTCGCGTCCGATTTTCAAGAATCAATGAACAAAGTCGATGTAGCGTTTGGAAATTCTCGGAATGAAGTCAAAGAATTTGCAAAAACAACACTCAAAGAATTTGGAATTGCCGAAGGTTCGGCCCTTGACATGGCGGCATTGTTTGGCGATATGGCCACATCAATGGGTTTGTCAACAACTGCGGCGGCCGGAATGTCAACACAATTGGTTGGTTTGGCCGGCGATTTAGCGTCCTTTAAAAACATTAATATCGAAGAGGCACAAACCGCATTGGCCGGCGTTTTTACGGGCGAAACGGAATCCCTTAAAAGATTAGGCGTTGTAATGACCGAAGTCAATTTGAAAAACTTTGCAATGGAACAAGGCATGAATGCCAATCTTAAAACAATGTCGCAAGCGGAAAAGGTTGCATTGAGATACGAATTTATAATGGCCAAAACGTCCAACGCTCAAGGTGATTTTTCACGAACAAGCGGCGGCGCTGCAAATCAAATGCGAATTTTCCAAGAATCATTGAAAGAATTAGCGGCAAGGTTTGGTCAAATTATTTTGCCGGTTTTCACAAAATTAGTCACATTTTTAAATGGCTTAATTCAAAAATTTGGTGAATTGTCGCCAACAACAAAAAAAGTGATTTTAATTTTTACCGGCGTTGTTGCTGCATTGGGGCCGATTATTGGAATTATCGGAACGCTTTTAACATTGGCGCCGGCTATTGGTACGGCGTTGACTGTTATGACCGGACCTATTGGATTGGTTGTCGCTGCTTTGACGGCTGTTGGCGTTGTGATTTATAAAAATTGGTCCGGCATAAAAGCCGCATTGATTCAAGTCGGAAATTATTTTATTGATCTTTATAACAACGCTTTGCCAATACAATTGGCCGTTGATTTTATTATAATGCAATTTAAAAATTTTCTAGCTGTTGGAAAATTTGTTTTAAAATCATTGGTTACATTAGTTACATTAACCGCCAAAAATATTGTAAGCGCTTTAGAAGGCGTCGGCGCAATTATAATGGGGATTTTCACACTTGATCCGGACGAAATTGAAAGAGGATTTGAACTTGCGTTTGAAGGCGTTAAAAATAATGTTTTAGACGCGTTTGACGATATTAAAACCGAAGCCTTAAATTTGGGATCAAGCGTTGTCGATAATTTTAATGAGGCTTTAGAACGAAAACAAATTGCAAAAATCACGGTTCCGGTTGAAGTGGTTTCAACAAGTGACGGCGCTCAATCTACGGACACTACCGATACAACAAGCGCAAGCGGTGGCCGAAGACGTGTTCAAGGCGTTATGGGTGATTTAAAAGCCGGCGGACCAATAACAAACGCTATTAAAGCCGACACGGCCGGAATTCCGGCGGCCATTGCCGAACAACAAAAGGTTTTGTCCGAACAACAATCAATAGCGTTGGCAAATGCTATGCTTTTCAATGCACAAGTCAGTGAAATTATTACCGGCGCTTTAAATGATTTAGCAATCGGAATAGGCGAAGCATTAGGTCAAGCAATTGCAGGCGGCGGCAATTTGGCGCAATCATTGTCAAAATTGCTTTTGACTACAATTGGGAACATGGCAACGCAACTTGGTAAATTAGCAATTGGCGTTGGTATTGGCCTTAAAAAAATTCAAATAGCTTTACAATCATTATCACCGGGAATCGCAATTGCGGCCGGTATTATGTTGGTCGCTTTGGGCGCATTTGTGAAATCTCAAGCCGGAAAAATATCAATGGGGGGCAATGCTTCAGCGCCTCCAAAATTTGCGAAGGGTGGTATTGTTAGCGGTCCAACAATGGGATTGGTTGGCGAATATCCCGGGGCGCGACAAAATCCCGAAGTTATTGCGCCGTTAAATAAATTACAATCAATGATTGGGGGCGGCAATCAAAATATAAATGTTGGCGGTCAAATAAGATTGGAAGGTCAAGACTTATTGATTGCGATTCAACGCGCGAATGAAACGGCGGATCGTTTATTTTAATATTTAAAATTTATGTCATACGGTCTAAAATACCAATTAAATTTTTCCGATGTTTTAGGACATGGCAAACAAATTCAAATTTTAAAAAAAAATTATTCCGGTCAAGCTTTGCCGATCATTGGGACAGCAAACCCCGTGACAATAACTTGGAACGGAAAAGATGATTTTTATTCGCCCATAATTGGTTCAAGTTGTACATTGAATTTTATGGTGACGGATTCCGTTCAATACGATGATTTTTATAAATTTGACGAACGCGAATACAAAGTAGTTATAAACTATGCAAAAAGTGAAACGGATTCTTATGTTGATCGCGTTGAAAATGACGGCGGTTTATACGAAACTGCAAATTGTATATCAAATAAAATTTTAGATTTTGAAACAATTTCAACAACATATCGTCATCGTGTTATTGACGACGGCGGTTTTGTTGAGTCTTTAAGCTGTATTCAAAACGTTATAACCGATTCAAATGTTTATACTTTTGACACTTATTGGACGGGTTTTTTGGTCGTTGATAGGTTCAAAGAAAAATTAACTGCATTTCCATTTCCGGTTTCTTTTAAAGCCTTTGACGGTCTCGGAACCCTTAAAAAATTTGACGCCCCAATTTTTACAAATGATTCATCAATACCGGCGCCAAAAACTTCGGGTGGTGCAACACCGGCCGGAACAACCGGTTTGACTGACGTTAAAAGAATTGCAACAATTTTACAAAATCTTGGATTGGATTTGCCTTTACATTTTAGAACCGATATTGCCGCACGCGATGAAGATTTAGGCGAAATAATATTTCCAAATACAATAACATTTGCGGCAGGCAAATTTGAATTCAATAATGGCTACGATTTATACGACGCAAAAACCCAACTTGAATTGTTATTGACTTTGTATCATTGTAGGATTTTTCAATCTTTTGGTCGTTGGTATATTGTTCAAAATTCAAATATTTTTGATCAAAATATAAAAGATCAAATTCAAACATCGGTATCAACCGGCACCGTTCCAACGGGAATTCGTGACAGCATTACAACACAAATAACAAATCAGAAAAAAGAAGTTTTAAAAACAACGGTTTTCAATTCCGCCGGAACTTCGCAAACATCACAATTAAACAAAGAAGTTTTAAAAATAGCACCTGAATTTTTGCTGCCTATTGGTAATAATTTAATACGAGAGTTTATACAACCTTTAAGTGAAAATATAAGGGACGCCAAATCATCGCAATTAAATTTTGCGAATTATAACAACAACCCCGGTTTTGAATACGGAACATTTGGTTGGACAATAACGGGTTCAAATGCCGCATTGTCAACAAATGACATTGTGAGTCAAGGCATAAATTCAATTAGAATTGCGGATTCCGTTTCAACGGGTTCAACCGAAGTCGTATGTTTTGAAAGTGACACATCATTGTCAAATGTATATCCGGTAATTGGTTTAAGTCAACAAAGTTTTGAAGAATCATTTCCGGGTAATCCGGCAAATTTCAAAGATCTATTAAATTTTGAGGATTTTATGGGTTTGAAATTACAAATCGGTTTTTTTATTGAAGCTAATGCGTCAAAATCAACAGTCATAACAAACCAAACAACAATTCGTTATAGAATTTTTTACGAAATTGACGCTTCATCACCAACATATTCAAGCGTTTATTTCAATGTTGACACTAAATCATGGACAACTTCAGTAATTACAAATGAAAAGGTTGTTAAAACCTTCAATTCATGGCAAAAAATAAATGTAGATTTGAAAGGTTTGGACTTTATAGGCGCGCCCGATTACGAAATCCCTTTAGGAAAATTAAAAATAATTATATTAAATCCCGAAGTACCGACATCATTCACGGATTATGTTGCTTTATACTTTGACAACGTGGCATTTCAAACAGATAGGGCAGCAATCGCCAATACTATGATGACAATATTAGATAATCCGTCCTTATCGGTTATATCTAAAAACGGCGACGATATTGGGGACATAAACAAAACCTTTAAGGAAAAGGCAAAACGTCAATCATCAATTGAGGTTTCAAATATAAAGACTCAAAAAATACCTTATTTATTTAACATAAGAACGGAATTATCCGATTTTGTTGTTAATGCTGCCGGCAGCGGTCCGGGTACTGTTGTTGTGCCGGAAATTAAAGGCGTCATGTTTCCAAACCCTGAAACATTTTATTGGTATCGTACGCGCGACAATTACAATGCCGGTGCCGGTTTAAGTAATTTTTACAAATCTTTACATCGGATTGTTAGTCAAACAATAATGAATGATTTTAGGGATTTTGTGACACGTTATGAAGGTTCCTTTAGAGATACGCAAACGCGTCCGCTTGCAATGAATAATAGAATTTTATTTGATTGGCCAAATGTACTTTCAGAAGCACAACCGGCAATTGTTGACAAATTAAAATACAATGTAAAAAATGCCGAATTCAATGTCACGTCACACATTCCAAACGATGACGATGATGTTTCTTTAAATTTTGTTGTTACAACTGAATAAAATATTTGCTTTGTTTGTCGGCCGTCGTAATTTCTGAATTGATTTGCGGCGGTTTTTTTTAAAATATTTTTTTTATTTAAAAGAAATTTTTTATTTTTGTAGTCAATACAATTTGAAAAATATGTTTGAAAACAAATTCAAAGCGGAATTAAAACGCTTAAAGCTTAAACGTTACGATGTTTGCGAATTACTTAATTTCACAATGCCAACATTAAAATCACGTTTACAAAATCCGGATTCATTTACAATTGCCGAAGTCACTATTTTAATTGACGCCGGTTTTGGTATTTCTGAAATCTTAAAAATTAAATAACCTTTAAAATTTAATAGAATGAAAACAATTAACATTAAAGGGCGCGAATACATTACGGTTAACGAGCGTCTAAAATATTTTAGAAGCCAATCAAAATTTAATGGTTGGCAAATAAAAGAATCATTGATCCACATTGACGAAAAGGAAGGTATTTTTAAAGTGACAATCAGCGACAACAAAGGCGTTAAAATTGCGTCGGCGCATTCGCAAGAGTACCGCGATTCGTCATACATAAATAAAACGTCTTTTGTTGAAAATGGTTTCACTTCGGCATTGGGCCGGGCGTTGGGTTATTTAGGCATTGGAATTGACACGTCAATAGCTTCGGCGAATGAAGTACAAAACGCGGTTGAAAATCAAAGCGCCGAAAAGCCTAAAATAAAAGAGGGTAAAAAATGGCTTACAGACGCGCAATTCAATGCGACAATGAAGGCAACAAAAGAACAAGCCGAAAAGGTATTGGCCGGCTTTTTAATGAAAAAACAATACAGCGAACAAATAAAGCAAAAATTTAATATTTAAAATCAAATAAAAAATGGCATACGAACATAACAATGGAAATGGAAGTTTATTTAAAAACACCAACAAAACAAATGACAATCAACCTGATTATTCGGGTTCAATTAAACTACAAGACGGCACGAATCAACAAATCGCGGCTTGGGTGAAGGAAGGCGCAAAAGGCAAATTCTTTTCAATCAAATTGTCCGACCCATACGTCAAGGCGGAAGCGGCAACGGTCGCCGAAACGTCCGACGATTTGCCGTTTTAAACAACAAAACGACAAACAAAGCGAAAAGCGGTTTCAGATATGAGGCCGTTTTTTTTTATTTATATTTTGTGAATTGAAAATATATTTTTAATTTTAGAAAAAATTAACAAAATGGAAAATTTGATGATTAAATATTTGCAATTGAGAATTCAAGCAATGCAAAAAAAAATTGACAAACTTGAAACAATAATTGATGAAATAAATAATTATCAAATAATTGAAAACGATATAAAACAATAAAAATGAAAACACAATTTGACACTAATGAAAAATATCATTCAACGCCGGGGATTAGCGCTTCGGGTTTAAAAGCTATTTATAAAAAATCGGTATATCATTTTATAAATCAAAAACCGTTTGAATCATCAGCAATGGCGCTTGGAACGGCGGTACATTGTGCCATATTAGAACCGGAACTCTATTACAAAGATTTTCACGTCATGCCAAAAATTGATCGCCGCACAAAGGCCGGAAAAGAACAATTTGAAATTGAACAAAAAAAAGCCAAAGGCAAAAAAATTGTTTCTTTTGATGATCATGAAAAAATTACAAAAATTTTAGAAAACTTTACAAAACACGATTTAGCGAAAAAATATTGTCAAGGTGAAGTTGAATTGTCCCATTATGGTAAACATGAAGGTTTGGACGTTCGGGTCCGTCCCGATTGTTTAAATCGCATTTCGGGTTTTATTTCGGACGTTAAAACGTGCCAAGACAACGCGCCGTCGGCTTTTCGCCGTGACGTGTATAAATATGCTTATCATTTGCAGGCAGCTTTTTACATGGACCAAACCGGCATTGACAATTTTAAATTTATTGCCGTCGAAACAAATCACCCATTTACAATTGAGGTTTACACATTAAGCGACGAAATGATTGATCAAGGCCGCAAAGCATGGAAAAGGGCGTTTGATGATTGGAAAATTTATTGCCAAACGGGGATTGTTTCGGGTTATTCTTGGAATGAATTTCACGACGACGGAAGTTTAATATTATAGAAATGGAATTAAAACAAATAATAAAATTAGTAAACAAACATTTTAAATGTGACATAACACAAAATAAACGTGATCGCGAACTTGTTATGGCGCGCGCTGTTTATTTTTGGCTCGCAAAAAATGTTTGTAAAATATCAATGAAAAAAATCGGCGCTGCCGTTGGACGTGATCACGCGTCGGTTTTATACGGTTTAGCAAATTTAGATAATTGGCTTCGGTTTGATGATTTTTTCCGCGTTGATTTTGAAACAATTAAAATGATTGTTTTAAGCAATTACGTTTGTTCAATTTCAAAAGGTGAAAAAATGACTCCCGAAACATTGCTTTATAAATACAATACTTTACTAATTGAAAACGACATTTTAAAAAAACAACTTAAAAACAAAAAAAATGAATTATAAAAACCAAACCAACGCGATTGAAAACGAAACTTTTGACGCGTACAGACAACAACAAAAACAAATAAAAGAGGCAAAAAAAATTTTAAAAAACAACGGGTTTATTGTTTATAAAAAATCCGAATCGTGAATCCGTTTATTTTGCACCCATGTCCGGTTTGTTTGGCGCTTTGTTTTTTTGGATATTTGTATTATAAAAAACGTAAAAAATAAATCAATGGCCAATCCGTATTCTAAATTTTTAAAAGGTGAAGACAAATTGCAGCGCGCTGTTATTAATTATTTAGAATTACAACATTCGGACGCGGTATTCACGCACCCAATGAATGAAGGAAAACGAACACCGTTTGAACAATATAAAATGAAATATTTAGGAACAAAACCCGGAATCCCGGATTTGTTGATTTTTACGCCAAACGCTAATTTTAGCGGTTTAGCAATTGAATTAAAATATAAGTATAATAAACCCACGGAAAGACAAAAAAAGTGGCTTAAATGGCTTAAAAATTGCAATTGGGCGGCGATTTGGTCAAATGATTTGGAACAATGTATTGAAACAATTGACAAATATTTTAAAAATGAATTAGTTATAAAAGCCGAAAATGAAGTATAAAACAATATATTTCGACGACAAAAATCAAAAAATTAGATTTACGCAATCATCGCCAAACGATATTTCGGTTTCTTACAATTATATTGGCAAATCAACTCGCGTTGAATTTGATCTTTTCATTGAATTACTTTGGTATAAATTTGAGGATGAAGACATTCAATTGGATCAGCTAAAAAAAATATTTGACGAATTACGTTCTTTTTGCGACGGTATAAAATACAATTTGATTTTGTAAAAAATATTTTTACTTTGAATGAATGAAAAACAAAAAAAACTATTTTGCAGTAATTCCGGCACCGGTTCGATATTGTGAAAAACTACAACCAAATGCCAAATTAATGTTTGGCGAAATAACGGCTTTGGCAAATGATTCCGGTTACTGCTATGCTTCAAACGAATACTTTTCAAAATTATACGGCGTCACTAAAACAAGCATTTCAAAGTGGATTTCAGCATTAGAAAACAACAACTTTATAAAAATAAAATATAAATATCACACCGGCACAAAACAAATAAAACAACGCCGAATATTTATTGCGGACCCCTTTAACAAAAATTCAATATATAATGAAAAAAAGTTAAACACCCCCCATGAAAAAAAGTTAAAGGATAATATATATAACTATATAAATAAAATAAAAAAAGATAATACCACAAAATTGGAAAAGCGCCAATTTGATGAAAAAACAACAAACGCATTTCCGCATTTTATGGAAATATTTCCTTTAAAATATCGCCCAAAAACTGAAACTCAAAAAAACAAATGGTTGGATTGTTTGGACAAATTGCAAAGGTTGGACGGTTACGATTTACGCGAAGTTTACAACGTTTGTAAAAATTTGAGAAACGATCAATTTTGGCAAAACAATTTTTTATCAATTTTAAAATTGAGAAACGCCGACAAAAACGGAATCAAATATATTGATCGATTCATGGTGCAGCAAAAGGCAAAACAAAAACCGGTTGGATTTACAAAAATTAAAAATCTTCAAGAGTTTTTTATATATAAAAATCCGTTCAACGGTAAAAAAGAAATTGGGGCAAAAACTAAAAATGGCAATATTCACGAATTTCAAATTCGGGGTTTAATGATGTCAAACGAATTCAAGGAGTTAAAAAAATATGTTTTGAATGAATTATAAAAAATTTAAAATCCCCGAAAAATTAAAAAAAGATGTTTGGGATTTCGTCAATCAAAATAATATTGGCAACCGCTTTGAATTCAACGGGACCAAGGAACAACAGTTCGTTGGATTGATTGGCGAAATAATGATCAAACGTTTGTTTGGTTTTGATCACAAAATTAAAAATGGGTTTGACGGCGGTTTTGATTTTTTTTACAAAGGTTTTAAAATAGACGTTAAAACAATGGGACGCAATGTTGATGTCAAGGATTATTTTGTCAATAATTTTGTGGCGCACCAAAAAAAATTTGATTGTGATATATATATATTTTGCTCATTAAACAAGAAAAAAAAGGAATTAACAATATGCGGATTTTTAAGCAAAAAAGAATTATTGCAAAAATCTGTTTATATAAAAAAAGGCGATATAATGCACCGTGACAATGGAACGTCTTTTATAATGAAAACAAACAACTATCAAATAAAAAATATTGATTTAAAAAACATTGAAAATTTATTTTATTATATGCCAAAAATTTAAAAAAAATGAAAATAACAAACGAGGATAATATGGAACTTATGGCAAGGTATGAGGATAATTACTTCGACCTTGCTATTGTTGACCCTCCTTATGGGATTAATTTAGCCAATATGAATATGGGAGCGGGTAATAAACCCAAACATTGCAATAAAAAGCGAAGGGGTTACAAAGCTAAAAATTGGGATTTAAAAAAACCTACAAAAGAGTATTTTAACGAAGTTAAAAGAGTGTCTAAAAATCAAATTATATGGGGGGGTAATTATTTTGACCTTGGTGTTTGCTATGGTTTTTGTATTTGGGACAAAGGAAGTCCAGAAGGTATGAGTTTTTCCGATTGTGAGTTTGCTTGGCACTCTTTTAAAAAAGTGGCAAAACTTTACAAATATAGCACCTATAAAAACAAAAAAACAAAGATACACCCCACTCAAAAACCGGTCAAACTTTATGAATGGCTTTTAATTAATTACGCCAAAGAGGGAGATAAGATACTAGACACCAACTTGGGTTCGGGTTCGATTGCAATAGCTTGCTATAATTTAGGGTTTGATTTGACCGCGTGCGAACTTGACAAAGATTATTATAATTCTGCAATGAAAAGAATTCAACAACACAAAGCGCAACAAAGATTATTTTAATATTTAAAAATATTTTTTTAGTTTAGCATTTGAAAAACAATAAATAATGAAAACATTTCACGATTTCGGCATTGACATCGGCAACAAATTGACCGGTAAAATAAAAACCCAATGTCCACAATGCAGCCACACACGAAAAAACAAACGCGACAAATGTTTGTCCGTTGATATTGACAAAGGTTTATTTAATTGTCACAATTGTGGTTTTGCAGGGACAACAAAATTTGAAAAGAAAAAAGACTTCATTCGCCCGGAAAAAATAAAAGTCAATTTGACTGAACGTGTGATCAAATGGTTTGTTAATCGCGGCATTTCCGAACCAACATTGCAACATTGGAAAATTGGCGAATCATTGCAATATTTTCCGCAAGTAGGTAAAAAACGACGCGCAATCAATTTTAACTATTATCGCGAAAATGAATTGATAAATGTCAAATATCGTGACGGGCAAAAGAATTTTAAAATGGTTTCGGGCGCGGAGTTAATATTTTACGGCCTTGACAATATCAAAACAATGCAAAAAATATACATTGTTGAAGGTGAACTTGACGCGCTTTCATTACATGAGGCCGGAATTTATTCCGTTTGTTCCGTACCAAACGGCGCGTCAAAAGGCAATCAACGTCTTGAATATTTGGACAATTGTTTTCAGTATTTTAAAAACAAAAAAGAAATTATACTTTGCACTGACAACGACAATCCCGGCATTCAATTGCGCAATGAATTAGCGCGACGCTTTGGCGCGTATCGTTGCAAATACGTCGATTTTGGCGATTTTAAAGACGCTAACGAGATATTAACAACAAAAGGGGCCGAAACTTTGCGAAACGTTATTAAAACGGCAAAAAACTTTCCATTGGAAGGAGTTTTAAATTTAGATAATATTTGGCAAAGTGTTTTAACTTATAACGAAAACGGCGTCAAAAATTATTCAATCGGTTTGCCGAACGCCGATAATTATTTTAAAATGGAATTAGGACAATGGTCCGTTGTGACCGGGATTCCGAATTCCGGCAAATCTGACGTCATTGATCAAATCTGTTGTAATATGGCGTTAAAATATGACATGCGCTGCGCTATGTTTGCGCCGGAATCTTTTCCTTATGAAGGCCACATTAAACGAATTGCAAACAAATTAAACCAAACTAATTGCAACAACGACCAACTAAATGAAACAAAAGATTTCATTCAAGACCATTTTTATTGGGTAAAAATAGATTTGGAAAATTTAACGCTTAAAGGTATTTTAAACGCGTTCCGGGATTTAGTTTTCCAAAAAGGAATCAATGTTTGTGTTATTGACCCCTGGAATATGTTGGACCACTCCGCGCAAAGGGACCATTCATATATTGGCCGCGCGCTTTCAGAAATAACGCAATTTTGTCAACAAACAAACACGCATTTGTTTTTGGTAGCGCACCCCCGAAAAATAGAATCCGAAAACGGACGATATAAAAAACCAACTTTATATGACATAAGCGGATCAGCCGATTTTTTTAATAAAGCTTACAACGGTTTAATTGTTTACCGCTGTATTGGTGAACGTACAAAATACAATTCCGACGTTGTTAAAATATATATT
>VTLG01010497.1_pt1 | contig 29739 bp, 50 predicted proteins | sample 4694571 | NCBI WGS metagenome assembly VTLG01 (sample SAMN12604809, study PRJNA352737) | marine metagenome | biome: ENVO:00000447; feature: ENVO:00000209|ENVO:00000569|ENVO:01000036; material: ENVO:00002151; isolation source: viral sequences binned using virsorter ...
CAGAATTGTTAACTATCTTAACATTACCATCAAGTTTCTTTTTGTCATTGTTTTTCTTAATACTTAAGCCATAGTTAGACATCACAGCGCTTAGTAGACCAGCTGCAAAGGTCGTATCAATTTGTCTGGTTGGGTTTGGATTGAAATATGACCAAGAAATTACTGCTAAAGACCACGCTAAAATGACAAGCTGAACCGCGTTACCAATAAAGCCTAAACCTTCTTTTTCTTCTTTTTCTTCCATAGCATTGCGAGGTTACAAGACAAATCTAGCAAATATGGTTATGTTTGGAAAGTAACACAAAATTATTATGATTCGTATTTTAAAACCAATTCTACTGACTTTCTGTAAAACAAATGCAGTTAAAAAATTAATGAAACAAAATTATGGCCTAGCCTCTAATGAAAAGTATTATTGGTGCTTTAAACTCTAAACCTAGTTTTGAGCATGAATTTGCAGTAGAAAAATCTATTGCAGATATTAAAAAAATTTCAAATGTTTCTGAATTACAGGAAATAGCACAGACACTAGCGCGAGCAAACGCAAAACAATCTCATTTTATTGCACAAGCATTAGAGATTATGTGTGACCAGCAAGAGAGATTATTTATAAAAAGAAAAAAAGAAAATAAAAAAGCGCCTCTAATGAAGCGCCTAAAGTATATTTTGTTTGGAAAAGATTAACACTCTTCTGTAATATCGCACCAAACATAATGTGCAAGGTGCTTATTAATCATTCGATCTAGTGGGTCTCGGAACTTGCATTCAAAAGTTCTATCCGTATCAGGGTCGTAAAATATTTGACCCTCGTAAGGATTGTAAGGAAAGCTAGAAGGGGAGGTCATCAACGCTAATTGTTTCTTCTGGTTCTGGTTTGCTCTGAGATGGGTCTTTTGGTGGTAAAGGTGCTAGTTTGCCACTATTTCCCCACATACCACCCCAAAGCGTAAATCCAGCCTCTTCATGGAACTCTTTTTTGTCTGTATAGACTCTGATCGTTGTATTATTTTTTAATGCATTTTCATACGCATTCATAAAATACTCCGCAGCTTTTTGTGCATTTTCGAGGGTAAAATCAAAAATTACATTTTTTTCAGGTGCATAATCATTAACAGGGTTGGGATTGCCAACGATTCTGAATTTAGCAGTAAATGCTGGTTGAACTTTAGCCATAATTAAAAGGGGTTTTTTGGAATAATGTTGTTTGCTTTTTCCCACGCGAGAATTTCTTTCAGTTCATATCGAACCTTAGCGGAACCCGATGATATCGCATATTTGGGAAGTGTGTAGTACTCGGGTCCACGATCTTTACGTCTCCAATCAGCAATAGTCGCTGGGCTTAACCCATATCTTTCAGCTAACTGGTCAGATGTTAAAAATTGCTGTTCTATTTGGTTCATGGTGTTAACGCTTTCCTCCTAGTGTTGATTAAGGTAATAAGTTGATTATATTCTTTTTCAGAAAGTTTCCCCTCTGAATACCTTTCAGTTAAGGTTTCTTTGTGTCTGTCTAATTGTGCCTCTGTAGTAGATTTCACAATCGCAGCATTAGCAAGTGGAACTATGTTTTGTCTAGGCTGAATATTAGCCTGACGTTTAGATGGTGTAACTGGTTCTTTAGATTTAAGAATCTCATTACCTGACCATAATTCACTACCTAGATTAAATTCTTTAGCTGCACAAAAAACAAAACCGCGTCTATGAGAATCGGTTATGTCTCTAGCAGAAATTTTATCTAGTTTCATTGGGTCGTTTCTAAAATCCATAATTGAGTATGGATAAACAGCACCTTTCTTACCTTCAGGGTCTGTAAAATAACCCATTAGATAACCTGTGCTATCTGGTGCAGACCAAACCACACCAGTTGTTTCATAAGTTGGTGGCATTTCTAAGTGAAACTCCCAACCAGCAGCTAATTCATTAAGGATTTCAGATGTCCTAGCCCATGAAACGTAGCGGTATTTGCCTTTCATGTAGGTATCCTTTTCTTTAATTACTCCTATTAAATTAGGTTTCTTCATGATGCTTTAATTACCTCCAATATTGAAGTTTCTTTTTGTGATGGTTTTTGTATTTTGTACATATCTGTATCGGGTCTAGGTGCAATAAACCTGATAGTAGGAATGTTTTGAACGTGTTTGTTAAAGCAAACAATAAAAGCATTCAAGATAAATCTTGACGCATACCAACCGCGTTTGCGGTATTCAACATTATTTAGCTGATTTCTAAATGAAAGAACAGCACTATCTGGTGTAAGATTTGCACCTAATGTTACCGCGTCCCAAAACTCCCAAATTTGTAAATCTGACCAGCCAGCATCTAGGCAAGCCATAGAAAAACAAAGGCCAACACTTTTAGGAAAACATCTATAATTTTTATGTTTTTTTGCAAGTACTGAAAAAACAGCTTCAAAAGTGTCTTTCCTATCCTCGTAAATTTTTACAATTTGCGCTGAAGTAGGAGCAACAGTACTAGACCATGGACGTTTAGGCCATTTAGTGTACAAATAATAAGTCTTGATTGCAGCAGCAATAGTCTTACCATGAGAACTACCGAGAATGTCTATACCATCGCCAGCAGTTCTTGCAGCACCAGTATCAACACAATCAAATATTCTTGGGTCCATATTGGTTCCAACTAAAATAGGAACTGTTATACCAGTTTGTAAAATAGCTGCAAGCCTGTGCTGACCATCTATAAGGTTGCCTTGGTCGTCAAAAGCAATACCCTGATTGGTGATTTTCCATTCACCATTTTCAATAGCAGTTGTAAGCCTTTTTAAGTTAGAGGCTCTAATACTACGATTGTTTCTATTTTTAGAAATAAGAATTTGTTTTGCCTTTTCAGGAGTCATTTGCATGACTTTAAAATCTGGTTTAGTCATTGTTCCTAAGCCAGTAGGGTTTGTCGAGTGTCTGGATTCCGTTAGGTTCGGTATCGGTATATCCGAGCCATTTTCCAGTTTGAGTTGCTTCAAATACTTTAAGAAGCGCTTGTTCTTGGAGTTCATAACCATTGTCGAGGAATTCGTTATCTAATTCGTAGACTCCTATGTTGTAGGGGAATACTTTTTCTATTACTACAAAGACAAAACGAGTAGCGCCTGTACCTTGTAAATAATGTGCTGCTTGGAGATGGTAGTTGAAATTCGTTATTGTTTTGGTAAACGAATCTGGGGAAGCACCACCCTCTCCTGTAGTTTTCAGATCTACTACTGTATCGCCATTAATTTTGTCACAGCGACATTTTAGATCTAAACCAGTTGCACTATGTGACCACCAGAAACTTTGTTCTGATTTGCCTTTGTCTAACAGTTCCCACGCAACAGGATTAGCGCATATTGCAGACATCATATTGTCAGCTAATGCAGCATCTTGTGGAGTAATTACTGTTATGCCTTTTGTCTCATATTCGAGAGCTTGTTCTTTGCCTTTCTTAGTGCGCTTATCTTCTACAACTCCAAAATGAGATGTAAATTCTTCAGGCTCTAAGCACATAGTATGGAACAAAGTGCCAAACTTCATAGCGGGTGTAGGAAGTTTTGGAGGTGCCAATTCATTGAACTTGCTATGCCATAGCGCTCTAGCATTTTGTTTTGTAATAATCTTTAGATCACTAGCGCTGTATGCAGGGTCTGCTCTATAGCTTGCGTAGTCAACTGTAACTGGCTCGATTTCGTGAATAATCATTGTTATAATAAAATTGAGACCGCTAGGTGCGGTTCTTGGGGTTGAAACTGGTATGGGCGAGGGGATCGCCTCTGCCAGTTTTTTTAATGGTCAGCAACAAATTTGTATATGCTGCTACGACCAATAGAGTTAAACAGATAGAGTTATACACCTGTTTTCTCTGCCTCAATAAGCGCTCTTAACTCTTTAGTAATTTCGCGCATTTGTTTAAAGAGCTTGGAACTTCTCTGTTCTAAAGCCAATAGCTTTACAGGATTTCTTTCTCTTACTTCTTTTACAATTAATTTTTTGTATTCTGCATCTATTTTTTCATACCTTTCCTCTAGCTCTTTAGTCTTTGCACCTAGTGATAAACCATAGTATTGAAAATTAACTGCACATTGATCTACAGGAATTTCTACTACTAACTCAACTTGTTTTTTATCCTTCGGCTCAAATAACAACTGTTGTAGTGACGTTATTTCATAAGGACAATCTTTAAGCCATTGTTGCAACTTAGGATTCGTAAAATCCAAATGTTGATTATTACGCTGCATTCCATTCATAGTTCTACCTCCTTAGTAGTTTTTTGATCTTTGTAAAATTGGTTTCTGAACTGTTTTCTTAGCTCATCTTCCATAGTTTCAAGACAGCCATTAATTATGGCATTATCTTCTGTAAGCCTGTAAATTTGTTTAGCTAGATTAGCGATAGCAATAGAGCAGCTTAACTGTCCATCGAAAACAACTTCTACTGCTGATTGCCAATCTCCGTCCCAGCATTCTGAGCATTGGCCTGTAATGTTTTCTAGTATCTCGTCAGCTTCAGTACCAGCAGGCTCATATTGAACTTTGGCAATAACAGCGGTTTTTGCTAAGTACAATCCGTGCATTTTTTCAATGTGGCTACGAGAGTTAGTTTTCAACTGTTCAATTTTTCTATAATTTAGTGTTCTTTTTTCCCTAAGTTTCGTTACCTCAGGGTCAGCACTAACATAGTCACTCATTTTCTGATAATCAAAATCAGCCATTAAAAGTTTCCTCCAATTTTTTTTCATTTAGGTGAGCGTCAATAGCTCTAGTACACGCATTTTGCGCGTCTTCTTGGGTGATTTCAGAATCCATCAGCATAAGGCATAGCATCTGGCCGACTTCTTCTTGATGTCTAGCGGTAGGAGCAGCAAACAAAATATAGAAACCTTGAAAAAGAGTTTCTTTTTTGTCCTTAGTAGCTTCAAATTTCATTGTGAAATCTCCTTACAAGCTGCCTCAATACCAGCATTACAATCTGCTACTGTCATGTCGTAGAGAGTGCCAGATAAGGTCGTATAGAACAAACCTGACACCGCGAACATTAATAATAAATTTCTCATAGTTTTACTCCTCTATGTAATTAGCTATTTTTGCTTTGACCTCGTCAGAGCAGTTGTGATACTCCTCTAAAAACTTGGCTATTACGTCAATAGTCTTTTGTGGCACTTTGTCTACCATCACAGTTTTTTCTGCACCGCCAAAAAATTCATTAATCTGGCGGGTGGTAGTCTTGCTGTAATGCTCTTCAGTAACCATATCTCCAGCAGCTGAACGCTTAACTGCTACGAATGTGTCGTAAGACTTGAGTATGGTTGCCTCTGGATAGTAAATTATCTTTTTAGACATCACTAAACCTCACAGTTCATGTACTCAGAGATCTGACAACCTCTGTTTGTCTGTTTTGCCATAGCTGCAATAACATCACGAAGTGTGCCTGCATAGCTATTTGGGTCAGCAGCTGCTAGTTCTTCTTGGTCATCAGGTAAGTTCATAAGAGCCTCTGTGAGTACGTTTTCGAAGTTTTCTAGCTGTTCGTCGTTGAACTTAAGTAGTAATTCTTGGTCCATAAAATTAGCGAGTGAAAAAAGCGGGTACTTACCGCCACCTCATTATGACGCATCAATACAACTATGTAAACCCATTTAATTAGAAAGTTACAATATCTGAATATAATAAAGGTTTACTGATGTTTAGTGTTGCGGTTTTACTATTAATGAGTCATAATTAATGTATAGCCGGAAGCGGCTGTCCTTTACAAATTCTCGCAAATGACTTTTACTACTCCAGAACACCTCAAGCAGCACTTAGTAAACACAATTACTACTGCTTTTATCGCTGAGGTTCAAGATAAGTGCAACCATAGAAACAAACAGGTTGACCATCACAAAGCTGAAGGCATTAGATGGCCTTTTACTAGCACTGGCTATTATGTCAGAGAAGTAGACAGAAGATTAGAAGAAAAGTCTCCTGTCTTTGGTTGGGACGAGCCACGTTATTATCCACATTACGCAAACATTGTTAAAGATGCACAGGCTCAGGCTGATTCAGCTTGTGCTTTACTTGAGCAAAGAATTGCACAGCACCATACAAAAAATGAGTACATCTGGAAAACTTCAGACTTACAAGTTAATCACTCTAATGGACTTATTGAAGGTCGTGTTTATGGTCACGTTTATGATTACATCGCAGACGAGAGGACTATCGAAGAGCGCAGGGAGGCTACTAAGTTTGAGATTTATGTTCGCATGATCTGGAATTACAGATACGGTGAAAACTCAGCTAATGGCCACTTGACAACATACACACAGTTTAGATCTGAAAGACATGGCGCTGAAATGGAAGGCAAGAGCGCACAGAAAGCTAAAGATGATGCTGCTAGAGAAGAAAGACAAGCTAAGTTACAAGCTGAGAAAGATGCTAAGAAAGCTGAAAAGTGGGAAAGATTCGCTAAGTTAGCAGTTCAGATGGAAAAGTGGTCAGACAAGAAGATCAAGTCTTTAGGCTATTGGCTTACAGAAGAAGGTATTGAAGAGAAAAAAGCTAAGCAAGAGGGATGGGGTCGTGAGTTCACTAAAGTAGATTTAGACCACCACATTAAAGTTTTCTCTGCTGACATTGAAAAACTTAACACTCTAAGAAACGATACTAGAACTTGGCAGAACAACATGGATTTATTGAAGGCAATCTTTGATGAAGGCTGTGACACTAGACCAAAGCTAGTTGAAAGATATCAGGTCTGGGGAGTTTAACTCCCTATGGACTCCGATAGGATTTATTTCCGTGCAGCCTCTAATAAAGATTATGAAGCTATACACCTTTTAGCTATTACGTTTAATGTCTCGGCTTCACAAATATGTAGATTTGCAATGAATGAATGGCTAAGAGAAAACTTTAAAAAACAAATTGAACTTGCACAACTTACACAAAAATTAGGAGAAAATTATGCCAAAGAAAATGACTAAAGCTGAAGCAGTAAAAATGTTCAGAGAACTTTATGCAAGGTGGGGTGGTAGAAGAGCCGACCCTATAGCCAAGCGTACAGAGTGGAATGATTGGACAGATTCACTTTGTAAAGATGGTCTAATCACACAAAAACAATACGAAAACTGGGGGCAACCTTTTTAATGAAACTAACTTATGAAGAAATACGCAGAGCTTCTAACAGTAAGCTACGCAAACTCCTTAAAGAAGATTTAGATGTCGAATTACTTGACATGATTTCTAAAGAACTATTTGAAATAAGGGAGGTTAAGTAATGGCAAAATCACAAATTATTTCACAGGAAAAAGCTGATAGATTTATCAGAATGTTTGGTCCCAGAATCAAACAGCTTGATAAACAAATTCAATTAGTACAAAACTGTTCTAGGAAAGATGGTTATGAGTGGGGTTTCACAAATCATGTACCTACTGCTTTTATAGTCTTGTTTAAAAAACTCAACGAATGTTCCAAAAAGTTCGGTCTAGAGGTTGAAGTAAAAGTCAATGGGCGCGATATTGAAGAAGTATTCGAAGATGCCCAAGACCAGTTTAATGAGTTGTGAACAAACACTAGCTTACCAAGCTAAAGTAGAGTTCTGCTATAGAGAACTTGTAAAGTGGAAGCAGTATTTATGTGACAAAAGAACTGTAGAAGAAGTGGATGCAGCATTAGTTGCAATCACTTCTCTCTATGTAGAGGTGACTACTTTGAAAGATAAAATATACAATCTTAATATTCCTGAATACGATGATCCGCTAATTTAGGTGTATTGTGGGGTTGTAAGAAGTTACACTCTCTCGCTATCCAAACGTATAGATGAACATTTTCATGTATCTCAGAGCGGAAGATGGCGCAGCTCTAAGGGATTTTCTTAAAAGGAATCCAAGTGTAAAAGGTATTGAGAAAGAAAAAGAATATTTAGATGCTGGATTGATTGCTCGAGTTTGCTACTCTTTGGAAGTAGAGCTTAATAAAATGTAGTCGGGGAGCCTGATGACCTTATGCAAAGCGGGTCTGAAAGTCAAAGAAAAATTGTAGTTCAGCTACAAAAGACAGGGAGGTCTACGCGAGGTGGCTTACTTATCCCCCGACACTTTTTTAAATGTTTCTATTGTAATCATTGAGTGTGGTTTCATGGTATATTTTTTGTCACAGTAAAATTTTCGGGCTTGCAAACTTACCACTTGCGAATCGTCAGCAATCGCTGATAATGTTAGAGCATCTAATGTGCTTCGACATAACTTGTCAATATCTCCTTTGTTCCTCGTAGTAGGAAATTTTGGCGCTGATTGCTTTAGCTCTCCCTTTGCGTTTAAATGAGATTTCGGTCTGTGAAACCAGAAAACTATATCAACGTGAACTGGTTCCTCGATTAATTCCCCAACAACTTTATTTGCCTCAACCCGCACCGCGTCCCTAAATGACTTTACCCGCTTACAAGATTCAATCATTATCCCTCGACCAATGTGTCTTTTACTGCCTTGTGGAGCAGCTTCAATTCCATCAACAGTAATTACATATTTCATAAAAAATGAGTTTTATTCCAGAAAATACTCCTTTCGTATCTTTGCCTACTGCCCTGAAAGGAAGAATTAGCCCACATCAACTGGCAGTATTGTGGGTGCTGCAAAGCTACTATCCGAATATCTGGCCTAGTTATAGCACAATCGCTAAAGATGCCGGCATGTGCAGAACTAAGGTTATTCATACTGTTGAACAACTTTGCTCACTTGGTTGGCTACAGAAAGTTAATAGGAAAGATGAGAATGGTAAAAAAACTAATGCATATCGAGTTACAGTTTGGCACGAATGCAGAGTCCCAACACCACAACAAACCAGTAATGAACCGACGTCTATTTCAGCAACCAGTACACCAGATAAACTAGGTCGGTGTATCTCAGCAACTAGGGGTGGTGTATCAGATGAACTTGAAGTAAAACAAGTTAAACTAAAACAAAAAACTAAAAAGAATCAATATACAAAAGATTTTGAACATTTTTGGAAAATGTACACTGAAATGAACTGTGATAAATGTGTAAGCCAATCAAAGAAACCAGCTTTTACTGAATGGCAAAAATTAGATAAGCAAACTAAAGAAAAATTACCTGATTGTTTAAAAGCAGATATTGAAGCAAGAATTAAGAAAATTAGAAACGCTGAATGGGTGCCACAATTCCCTGATTGCCATAGATGGATTAGCAAAGGCCAATATGAGCAGTTTTTAGAGTTGCGCAAGCGCCAAACTAAGTCAAAATTGAATCCTATGCTTGCAAATAAAGCAAGTAATCAACCCTTTTAATCCCTATGAAAAACTATAAAAGATCTGCAATAGATCGAGATATCACATTCAAACCACCTTTTCACAACTGTTACGCTTGTAACGATACTGGAATAGTTAATAATTCAGATGGATTAATTAACAATTACCTACCAGATTATGATATTACAGAAACTGGAAAACGAATGGCTGGTTGTGATCTTGCAATTATTTGTTATTGCGAAGCTGTTTACCCTAAATATAATGACGACGCTAAATTAGTTGCACATGGTTTTAGAAATGGCGAAGGTAATATAACAAATAACGTAGGTATTGATGTTGATAAAGATATAATTAGAGAGCTACATAATAAAAGAAAAAAGAGTTGGAAAGATACTGCTACACTAATGAGTCGACTTATCCAAAAAAACCTAAAAAGCAAAAAACCAGAATTACCCGCAGAAATGCAGCAAGTTAAAGATCAATTAACAAATTTTACTATTAAATCGTTAAATAGCTGATTTTACTCCTTTCAGATTGCACTGTAAGACCCTTCTAATTATCCCCATATACGTTTCTACCCTTGAAAAAAGCACAAATTCGCGGTCTATCTTACCGCACCTCTAAAGATTATCTTGTCTACGACCCATTACAAAAATGCAACTATAGAATTATTAATGGTAAGCGCTTATGGCTACAGCCTAAACCTATAGAAGTGTATAAAAGCAAAAAAGAGTTAGACTCAGGTCAGTTACCTATCTCGCTATGACTAAAACACCAGACTATCCTGTAGTCTCTCCCGAACATATTAAGCAATCAAGAATTATAGATTTAACCCTATACAAAGGTAATCCAAGAGTACATAGCGAATTACAAATAGAAAGGCTAGTTAATTCTCTCAAAGAATTTGGCTTCACTAATCCTGTGCTAATTGATGACACAGGTAATGTTATAGCTGGACATGGTCGTATTTCAGCTGCAAAAAAATTAGGTTTAGATGCAGTTCCTACAATTACTCTTTCACATCTTTCAGAAGAACAGCGCAAAGCATACATAATTGCAGATAATCAACTGGCCTTAAACTCTAGTTGGGACGATGACTTATTAAAAATTGAATTAGAAAAACTTACAGAAAGTGGATTTGACCTATCTGTTCTCGGTTGGGGTGACGATGTTCCAACCTTTGCAGACGAACCTGACTATGGTTCTTTAGACGATTTTGACGACCCTACAAACGAATTAGCTAACGATGTAATGAAAGCAATACAGATAGAGTTTAGACCTGAAGATTACGAAGAAGCTAAAGAAGTAGTAGCAGATGCTAGAAAAAAAGGAATATACGTAGGTCAGGAGTTAGTAAAAGCGCTTAAAGCAATAAGCTAATGAAGTTAACTAAAACTTCAATAGGAGGAGTCCAGTTCTTCTATAGAGAGGGATATTCTGATATTAAGACTTTCATAGAGGTCTTATCGAACCAATCGTACCTAAAAAAAGGTATGGAAGTTCTTAATAATGAAAGCTGGCTAGATTGTGGCGGTAACGTAGGTGCATTCTCACTATTGGCAGCATCAAAAGGTGCAAGTGTGATTACATACGAGCCTGACCCTTTTAATTGCGAATTAATTGAAAAAAATGCCAAATTAAATGGCTTTCAGAATGCAATAACAGTTAAACAAGCTGCATTAGTCCACGATTTTAGGAAAGAAACAACACTATCAATAGCCCAAAATGGCAATGTATGGCGCAATACCATAATGAAAAAGAAAAGTAATAAAGCTATAAAAGTACCATGTCTAAATTTTGACGAACAAGCAGTATTAGCAGATAATTGCAAGATGGATATAGAAGGCGCTGAGATACCTATACTTACATATACAAAAAGTGATTTTAATAAACTTGTTTATGAATGGAGTTTCGATATTGACCCAATGCTTTCAAGGATTTGGAAAGTTATTGATAAGCAAAAAATGAAATATAAAGTAGAAGCACCATATAAAACAATCCATTATGAAGAAAGGGATATTCAGATGTGGGGGGAAAGCTGGTTTCCACCTTGTATAATGGTTTATTGTTTTAAAAGATGAAACTACCTGAACTAATCCTGAAGCCTGTAACTTCTCCTTTGAAAATTGGGGATAGTGTAGGCGGTTACGAGCCTAATATTCACGAAGATTGCATTTTAATAGACCCAGATGGTACTCCTGTGGGTTTGTTTATAAAAACTCTGCCTGACGAGTTGCAGAACCTTGTGAATATAGCTGACAGAGAAATACATACTAAGCGGGTACCTAAATCAGAAATGAAAAGGTCTAGCGGATTGCATAATAAAAAAGCTGAAGTATTGCAATATTCAACTATTCTTGGTTCATGTCCACCAAAACCACATATGCGAAGGCCATACGCTAGTAGATCGTCTGTTCATTCTGTTAAATCTGCTAATACTTTCGTAAAGGCAATGTATGCAGCTGGGATTAAGTCATTCGAGTTAGTACAAAAATATATCCCAACAGTTGCACAATCTCATTTATTAAAAATACGTCAAAGAATACCTAATAACTGGCGTTTCGCTGATAATTTTAGTTCTACAATCTCTAATTGCAATATATCTGCACCAGTTCATCAAGACCACGCTAATGTAAAAGGTGCTATAAATATGATAATTACCAAAAGACGGAACAGTAAGGGAGGCAACTTACACGTACCTGATTACAATGCTACATTTGACCAAACTGATAACTCATTATTGGTATATCCAGCTTGGCGCAATAGGCATGGAGTTACACCAATTATTCCAACACATCAGGGAGGCTATAGAAACTCTCACGTTTGGTACGCTCTCGATTCATTCAACAAACTAGAAAAATAGTGGCAAAAAAGAAGGCGACTCAATCAGAAAAAGAATACAGAACTTACAGAATTGCAAGCCTATTATCTCGTGGTGTAACGCGGTCAGAAATCATAAAATATACCGCGGCTGAGTGGGGGGTGAAGCTTAGACAGACAGAGCAGTACATCGCAGACGCACGTATAGTTCTAAAGAAAGATTTTGACATCGACAGAAGGCAGTTTACCGCGGACGTTTTAAGTCAGCTTTCTACACTACAAAAAGAAGCAAGAAACAATGGTCAATTACACGTAGCTTTAGGTTGTATTAACGCTATGGCAAAGATTGCACAAATATCGACATGAGTATATTAACTAGAGAGGGTTCAGTATTAGATATTGCAGGCAGTAGCGGTGTTTCGATTAATACACCAGAACTATTGGAAAAGATAAGAAATGATTTACATGAACCGCAAAGACAGTTCTTCGATAGCAGTAATACTGAAATATTAGGTTTGTCAGCTGGTTATGGTGCAGGGAAAACTAGAGCGCTATGTGCAGTTTGCGTGAAATTAGCAAGTTTGAATGTAGGATTTACAGGGGCAGTTATGGAGCCAACTGGTCCATTAATCAGAGATATTTGGCAAAATGATTTTGAGCAATTTTTAGAATATTACGAAATTCCTTATACACACAGAGCTAGTCCATTACCTGAATACATATTGCATTTACCAGAAGGCGATTCAAAAATATTATGCAGAAGTTTTGAGAACTGGTCTAGAATAATTGGTCTAAATTTAGCCTTTGTATTAGCTGATGAGATCGACACTGTTAGTCCAAGTGTTTGCGATAGAGCATTTCCAAAGATTTTAGGAAGGTTAAGGGCTGGGAATGTTAGGCAATTTTGTGCAGCAAGCACTCCCGAAGGTTTTAGATGGATGTGGAATACCTTTGGTTCAGAAGCAGCGCAAGAGAGATCAGACCGCAAACTCATAAGAATGAAAACGCAAGACAACCCACACTTACCAGAAGATTTTATAGAAAGAATGCAAGCAAACTACGACCCTAGTATGCTGCAAGCCTACCTAAATGGAGAATTTACTAATCTTACAACTGGTCAGGTTTATGACAGATTCGTTAGAGAAGATAATATTGTCGATGCATTGCCAAGTATTGCAGAAGAGCCACTAAGAATAGGTGTAGACTTTAATATTGGAAATATGAGTGCGGTAGTAGGAGTTAAATTAGGAGAAAAATTGTTAATAATTGATGAAATTGTGTCAGCACATGATACAGACGCACTTGCACAAGAAATCAAGCGTAGATATCCTACTAATAGGATTTACGTATATCCTGACGCTTCCGGAGGAAATAGATCAACAAATGCAGCAAAAACAGACATACAGATTCTGGAAACCTATGGCTTCACTAATCTTTCAGCAAAAAGTAACCCGCCAATTAGGGACAGAGTTTCTTCCGTACAGGGCTTGCTTTGCAACGGAAAAGGGCAAGTACGTTTACAAATCAATGCCAGTTGCAGACGTATGATTGAATGTCTTGAGTTACAAAGCTATACAGATAAAGGCGAACCAGATAAAGACGCTGGCTATGACCACATGAATGATGCTCTTGGTTATCTAGTATGGCGAGAGTTCAACCCATTATTTGCAAGAACTGGTAAACGAACTGGTGTTAGATTGTATTAATGGATTACACTATATTTAAAACAAGGGGATTCTATTGTGTATAGCGCCTACGGAAGAAAATTTACGAGAGAAAGAACAGGCTTTACTACAGATGTTAATGACCCTTCACAAACTTGGTTTTTGCAAGAACCACATTGGTTACTTATTGAAGATTTAGCAGGGGGTACATTCGAGATAAGGCTTAAGCATAGAAAATATTTACCGCAAGAACCGAGAGAGCAAGACGAATCATACGAAAATAGATTAGCTAGAAGTACTTGTCCACCTTATTTCCAAAGATTAGAAAGAATGCTTGCGGGTATGCTTACTAGAAAGCCAGTAAAGCTACAAGACATTAGCGATACTATAAGAGAGCAATTATTTGACGTAGATTTACAGGGTAATGATCTCAATGTGTGGACTTATGAAGCTGCACGTAAAATGATTCGATATGGACACGTTGGTGTTTTAGTTGATGTGCCATCAGAAGGTAATGGCAGGCCATATTGGGTTACTTATACACCTAGAGAAATATTAGGTTTCAGAACTGAAGTTATTAATGGCAAAACTGTATTCACACAATTACGACTATTGGAGAAACTTATAGAACCTGACGGAGAATACGGAGAAAAAGAAGTAACACAAGTAAGGGTTTTATATCAAGGAAGATACGAGATTCATAGAAAAAACGACGATGGTAAGTTCATAATTACTGAAGAAGGTAATTTATCTACACCTGAGATACCTTTTTCTGTAGCGTATGCAAACAGACTCAACTATATTGAATCAAGACCACCATTAGAAGATATTGCAGAATTAAATATCAAGGCTTATCAAGTACAAAGCGATTTAGATAACCAGCTACATATATCAGCAGTTCCTTTACTTGGTTTCTTTGGATTTCCTCAAAGTTCTGAGGAAGTTAGTGCTGGACCCGGAGAGGCAATAGCTTTTCCAGCAGAAGGGAGAGCAGAATATATCGAGCCAACTGGCAGATCATTTGATTCACAATTTCAAAGATTAGACCAGCTAGAAAAACAAATTAATGAATTAGGACTTGCAGCAGTATTAGGACAAAAGTTAAGCGCTGAAACAGCAGAAGCTAAAAAGATAGATAGATCACAAGGAGACTCAACTATGATGGTAGTTGCGCAACAAATGCAAGATTTAATAGACAACTGCTTAGTATTCCACGCTGCATATCTTAATACGTCAGAAGTTGGCAGCAGTTTTGTTAATCGTGACTTCTTAAGTGCGAGATTAGAGCCTCAAGAAATACAGGCACTTCTACAGCTATATACTGCCGGAACTATTACTCAGAAAACATTATTAGACCAATTAACACAAGGCGAAGTATTAGGAGATGAGTTTGACGTTGAAGAGGAGGTAGAAGCAACTCAGATGGGCGGGTTAATTGAAACCGACCCACCAGAGCCTGAAACTGAAGAGGAGGAACCTGAAGAAGTAGAGCAAGAGGAAGAATGATAAATGGCTTTGCCAGATGCAATATTCAGAAATGCTATTGACCTAAATAGGTATGGTAATAAAGTCTCTACTGACGTAGCAAAAAGATTTGTTGATATTTGTGTTCGATCTGTACAAGAACTATCTGTATTAGATCGGAAAGGTTTAGGCGATAGTTATAGAGCAGCGAGACTAAGATCAATAGTGGCACAAATGGAAAAAAGTTTAGGAGGCTGGAAAAAATATGCAAATAAACACGTTATTAAAGAATTACAGGGATTAGCAAAAGTAGAAGCTGGTTTTATAGAAGATCAGTTACAGAAAGTAATCCCGCGAGGTATAAGAAAAAATATACAAGTTAATGGTGTTCAAATAAGTTCTAAATTTGCAGAAAATATTGTATCAGTTGACCCTACGAAAATAAGATCGAGAGCAGTAGGACAACAACTTGCAGGTTTTTTAGGGGAAACTAGCCTGTCAGATGCACTTGGCGCAAATATGACATTACCTAACGGAAACATAGTTCAAGATGCATTTGACAAGATTGCAGATGGCTCAGTTCAGCTGTTTAGAAATACTGTGAAAGATGGATTGATGACAGGCGAGACAACACCACAAATAACACGTAGATTATTAGGAAATAGCAAAGAAAATGATAGTGCAAATATTTTACAGATGTCTCAAAAAGGAGGTTTATTAACTAGCCCACCTATTAATCAAGTTAGAACTTTGGTAAGAACTAGCATAAACCAAGTTGCAAATAATGCTGCTTTAACTGTATATCAAGCAAATAGTGATATAACTAAAAAATATAGATACACCGCCACACTCGATAGTAGGACTACTGCAGTTTGCGGTGCATTAGATGGAAGAATATTTGATTATGAGCAGGGACCAAAACCACCACAACATTTTAATTGTAGGTCTACTATTGTCCCTGAGATCGACTATGAGAACTTACCTTTTGACCCACCACCTACAGCCAGAAAGCGAGCTACGGCAGATGGCCAAATGTCAGCAGACACAGATTATGCTAAATGGTTATATATGCAGCCAAACAAAGTACAGGCACAAGTATTAGGTGGAAAGTTCAATAAGGAAACAAATAAGTTTGAAGGCTCGTTTAGATATTTCCAAAGATTAGCAAGCAGAGATGACCCAAGAACTGCACTAGCAAAGTTTGTAAGGGCAGATGGAAGCAGAGTTACACTAGCTCAACTTAAAAGTCGTTATGGAAAGCCTGATAATATCCCCATAGTAAGAATACCTGTGGCAGAAGTTGCTAAAGTCGCACCACGAAAAGCAGCAGCACTAACTTATGCACCAACTGTTCAACCAAAAATTGCAGTTTCACGTGGAAAGGATATTGCAGGCGGTAGGTTAACAAAACTCGATGGTTATAGAAAAGACTATAAAAAACTTTTAAGACAACATACAGAAGTACGAGAAGAGCTAAACGGAATACATGGAAAAATGAATAGAACAAAAGATATGGCGAAATGGAGAGCGCTTAACGAAACTAGAGACCCATTAATATTACGCAAAAACAAACTAAGGGCTGACATTGATCGAATAGACAAACAAGGATTCCAAGAAATGTTTGAATTACGGAAAGAAGCTATTGCAGCTTCATCTATTACTAGAGCAGAAGCGAGAGAAGCTATAGGAAAAATGAAATTTGTAGGACTAAGAGATGGTAGAGAAAGAATAAAAGAAGAACTAGAAGAGTTTGCAGTTATGTTTAATGGTGGTGGAATAGTAAAAAATGGCAGAAAAATAAAAGGTAGGCCAAATAAAATATCAACAGTAAGGGTAGCAAGTGGACGAGCGCATAATGAAAATTTAGGAGATGGCACAAGTTTGATTAAAGTTCCTAATAAAAGTGATGGATATTTTGGAGAAGATGATGCAAAAGCTACTTTATTCCATGAAGCTGCACACAGTTTAGAAGGCCAAAGCGAAAAAAACGTAGCAATGGCAGTAGCTTTTAGAAACAATCGAGCAAAAAGTCTTACACCAGTTAGTCCAAAAGGCTTGAAAGGTACAATTAGTGACGGATATTATTTAAGAGAAGCAGTAATTAGAGATACTTTCATTTCTCCTTACGTTGGCAGACCTTATAGAACTACTGGAAGAGACATAACAAAACTACCTAAAGGGGTAGATGTTGGGGAAGTCTATGACGAAGCTACAGAAGTTATTAGTATGGGAGCAGAGCATTTCAGCGATCCTGAAAATATGTTTAGATTGTATCAGGCAGACCCTGAACATTTTTTTATGATTCTTTCCCTTACACGCACAACTTACTAATGACTACTAAATTACTTGTTAAAGAAGGTAGTGAAAATGCAACACTAACTTTACAATCTTCACCCGGATTTGTTGTAATTTCTGGCAGTGAAGAACTTAAATCAGATATAGAATTTGAATCAAAATTTGCTTACGACTCTGTAGGTCACAGAATGAATCTTGGTAGAATTTTTGCTCAAGACTTATTTATATTTATGGTTGATCTTTATGGCAAAGATAATGTAGAAATTTTAGAGGGTAAAGAGCAAATTAAAGATGATGACAAAGAATTAGCTATACTAGAAAAAAATGGAGTTACCTAATGCCAGCTTCTATGTACAAAATGGGTGGAAAAAAAAAGAAGAAAAAAAAGAAGGGGGGTAAAAAATAGTGTATCAATTCAATACTGGCAAACCAGAGCCAGTTAATTGTCCAATGCCTACGAAACCTAATTTTAATTCGATGTCTAAGATTGAATTAGAAGAATATGGTCGTACAATAGGTTTGGAGTTAGATAGAAGGCTAACTAAATCAAAACTTATTTCACAATTACAAGAAAATGAGAAAGGGTAGCAGAGTTAGTTGGGTGTATCAAGGCACTCGTACATTTGGCAAAGTTACTGGTGTGGCTGGTAAGAGAGCCACTATTAAAGGACCAAGCGGAGGTAGTATTACCAGAGTTGGTAGTGATAGTGACCCTGTAATACGTTTGGTGTCAGAATCTACAGGAAATGCAGTATTGAAAAAAAGGTCACAACTCAAAGCTGCGCCTAAAAAGAAAAAATAATGGCAATTAAGAAAGGTGGCCATACTTTTCAAGGTGTAAACAAACCAATACGCACACCTAATCATAAAAGCGGTAAGTCACACGCTGTTGTTATTAATGACAAAGGTAAAGAAAGGCTTATTAGGTTTGGTATGCAAGGTGCTGCTACGAAACCACCAAGAAAAGGAGAAAGCGATGCAGATAAAGCAAAACGTAAAAGTTTTAAGGCAAGACACGCAAAAAATATAGCCAAAGGTAAGACAAGTGCAGCGTATTGGGCTGACAAAGTGAAATGGTAAGCTAGTATGTGAACAAATTTACCTTGCGGGTATGTCTGAAGAAACACAGCAAGAGGCTGCGCCTACTGCAAACAACAATGAAGAGTTATTAAATCAAATTAAAACTCTAGAAAGTCGTGTCCAATCAATGGACTCTAAAAACAAGCAATTATTAGACGAAAAGAAAAAGTATCAACAGCTAGAGCAAACGCTATCCTCAATGCCTGATGGTACAGATGTACAAAAACTACTAGAGTTTAAACAAAAGGCTGAACAAGCGGAACTGGAGGCTAAAGGGAAGTACTCTGAAGCACTACAAGCTAGAGATCAGCAATTTAGAGACGCAAGTGCAACAAAAGATGAACAGATTAAAAAATTAGAAGGAAGAATAAAAGAATTAGAATTAATTTCCCCAACTGTCACTGCTTTAGCTGAAGTAGTCCACGACCCTGACATGGTTTTGAAAACAAAACTAAGCATAGATCAAATTAAAAGAAAAGAAGATGGTACAGTTGTTGTTGTTGATGGATATGAAGAAACACCAGTTGCTAAGTGGGCTGAGAGCTTACCCGATTGGTTAAAGAAAACAAATTCAGCAAGTGGTTCAGGCGCACCGATAGCAAAACATACATCAGGAAAACTACCAATAGGAATGGAAAAGAATCCATTTGAAAACGGAGGTAATCTTACAGAAATAACAAGATTATACAGAGTTGATAGAGCTTTATACGATAGATTAAAAGAACAAGCTAAGAAATAGTTGTTATTTTCAGTGTTTTCTGGTTATTATGAACTGTAACTAGACTAGGCTGCGCCAAAGTCTGTAGGGCTGCGCCCGCTATATTGTAAACATTTATTCAGGTTTTTTTCATGGCCACTCTCAGGAGTGATGTGATTATCCCAGAGGTATTTACTCCATACGTCATAGAACAAACAACTGCAAGAGATGCATTTCTTCAGAGTGGTGTTGTTCAACCTATGGCAGAACTAAATGCTACTGAGGGTGGTGATCTCATCAATGTACCTTTTTTCTCAGCAAACTTAAGCGGAGATTTCGAGGTTTTATCTGATTCAAGTTCCCTTACACCCGGAAAAATTACAACTGACAAACAAGTTGGTGTGATTTTACACAGAGGTAGAGCATTTGAATCTAGAGATTTAGCTGCATTAGCAGCGGGTTCAGATCCAATGGGCGCAATAGGCCAGAAGATCGGAGCTTATATTGCTAACCAAAGACAGAAAGATTTACTTTCTTGTTTGTCTGGTGTTTTTGGCTCAGTTAATAGTACTGACTCTAACGCTGCATTCTTTGGCTTAACAATAGATGGCGGTTCAAGTGATACCCCAACTGTTTTGAGTCCTAGACACGTTGCTAAAGCTAAAGCATTGTTAGGAGATCAAGGAGACAAACTAGCAGCTGTATGTATGCATTCTGCTGTGTATTACGATTTAGTCGAGCGCAAATTAGTTGACTATGTCCTTGCTACTGATGGTAATGGCGGTTCAGCTACTGCATCTGGCGGTACAATTACACCAGCTTATGGCGGTGGAAATGATACTGTTCCTACATATTGCGGATTACGAGTTATCGTTTCTGACGATGTAGCAAAAACAGGTTCAGGCTCTAGCACCGAGTACTCTACTTACTTCTTTACAGCAGGCGCTGTAGCAAGTGGTGAGCAAGCTGGTCTACAGACTGAAACAGATAGAGATATTCTTGCAAAGTCAGACGCTATGTCTATCGACTTGCACTATTGCTATCACCCTATTGGTTCTAAGTGGGCTGTTACTACAACAAACCCAACTCAGGCACAACTTGAAACTGTAAGCAACTGGTCGAAGGTTTACGAGACAAAAAACCTAGGGATTGTTAGGGCAACTAACATTTCTACTATGGATTAACTGAGGTAATTTATTATGCCAAGTTTATTTGAAGCTGCTGCAGGCTCTGCTTTAGGAGTTGTAACAGCACAAACAGGTTCTGTGACTCAAGCAACCAGTAAAGCTACTGGTGTGACATTAAATAATGTTGCTGGTGCTATCACAATGCATGCTGCATCATTAGCTGCTGCTGCTGAAGTTACTTTTACTGTCACTAACTCAAAAGTTAGCTCGGGGGACGTAGTTTTAGTGAATCATGGTTCTGCTGGTACAGCTGGAACTTATGTTGTTCAAGCTAATACTATTGCTGATGGGTCTTTTAAGATTTCCGTTGGTAACGTATCAGGCAGTGGTGCTGCAGAAGCTATAGTCTTGAACTATATGATTTTCAAGGCTGGTTAATGGGAATATTTGCGTTTAAACGTAAGCGAGAACAGGAGGCTGCAAAAGTGGCCTCTGTTCCCATTAAAAATACAAAGGTTAAACGAACTAAAGTAAATGGCGATCACAATAGTCGAAACAGTAAGCAGCGCAACAGCAAATAGCTATCAAACTCTAGCCGACGCACAGGCATTTATAGATGGTTTGGTGGAAGATGATGACGTGGCTGCATGGTCTAGCGCTACAACAGACCAGAAAAACAGAGCATTATTTACTGCAACTAAAAGAATAGATAGAGAAAGATTTATAGGAGCAAAAGCAAAACAAGATCAGGCACTTCAATGGCCAAGACAAGGTGTAAGAAAACCAGATACATTTACAAGTACTTATACCAGTGGATATCCTTATAGAATTACAGCTGATTATTACACGGAAACAGAAATACCACTAGAAGTAAAAGAAGCACAAGCAGTACTGGCAGTATATCTAAACAACAATAAAGATGGATTAGGATTATCTGGTTTAGAGGACTACAAAGACATAAAGATTGGTAGTCTAGAGGCAACACCTAATTTTTATGGTGCTGTTGGTGCTGATCGAGTACCGCCACTATTTGAAAGGTTGTTTACTGGTCTTAGGATTAGTGGACCCGCAAACGTATCTATTAAAAGGAGTTAACAATGAGCTACTATTCTGCAGCTAAAATTATTACTGACCAAAATGCACATACAGGTAGGTTCCAATGTGTAAAAGCATTAGAAGATACAGTAATAGCCACAATAGTTTCTGAAAATATAACTGGAACTAAAAGTAGCGTTACAATTAATTCTAATTGTTCTATAGAGGGAGTAATTACAAGCATAACTTTATCTAGTGGCTCTGTTGTAGCTTATTCTGTGTAATGGGTATTGCTTCTTCACTAAAAAAAGCATCTTCAAAGGCTCTAATAAAGTTAGGAGGAGATGTAACTATTAGGAGGGCTACTTCTAGCGTTTACGATGTCAATAGCGGAGTTCTAAATAAAAGCGAAACTAGCACTACTGTTAAAGGTTTCTTAGAAAACGTAGTTCAAAGAGAAGTTAATGATCTAGTCACAGGACAAGATAAAAAATTAACTATATCTGCTCAAGGTTTAGATTTTGTCCCAACACCAAAAGACTATGTAGTTATTGCTTCTATTGAATACAAAATTATTCAAATAGATACGAATGAGTTAAATAATATAGCGATTAGCTACGAATTATATTTAAGAGGTTAAGCTGATGATGATAATACCACCAGAAAGAATAGGCGGTCACATGGAGTTTCAAATAAACCAACTTCTTAGGGCAGTAGTTATCGAAAGTGATGCGAGAGTTAAATTAGGTAGTCCAGTTGATACAGGAAGATTTAGGTCAGATTGGCAAATTGGAGAAAATGACCCTGACGGAAAAGCTAATATTGATGGACCTTTTACGCAAGGCATAACACCACCAAAAGGCACTAATTATGCTGCCGGCTTCGATGAAAAGATTGGCAACATTTATCATATCCACAATAATTTACCTTATGCAGAGGCGCTTTCAGGGACAGGTCAAGGCATACCAAGATCATGGAAAGCTGCTGGAATTACAGGAAGTAAACAAAATAATGGCGCTTGGATTGATGTAATTTCTAAAGATATGACAAATTGGGCGCAACAAGAATATCAAAAGATTCTAAGGAAAACATAATGGCTGCTATAGATTTAAACACAGTTAGAGGAGTTATTGAGGGAAGGCTAAACACAGAACTTGCAAGTAGTCCAGCTATCCCAATAGTTTTTGCAAATCAAAGTTTTGACCCTGATTCCAATAGTAGTTTTGTTCAATGTATATTCGCATTTGGTGAAGATGAGTACTTAACCCTTGGAGGTACAACTGATTCGAGTAATCGGCTTGTAGGTGCTGTTACAATAAATATATTTACTGAACAAAACATAGGAGCAGGCAGTAACTATGTAATCGGCAAGAGAATACGCGATTTGTATAATCGGCAAGTCGTGTCAGGAGTTGTGTTTGATCCTATTATTGGACCTTCTCTAGTATCTAATCCTGTACCTGAAGGATTTTTCCAAACTCAAATTCGTATGACTTTTGAGGCTTATGAGGACTTATGACTGAAATTACTGAAGAAATGCTTGACGCAATCGAAAAGGTAAAAGGCAAGCGTAACCCAGAACTCTGGGATCCACGTTGTAAGCAGTATATGGCTGCACAACAAACAAAGAAAACATCAACTACTGTTAATCCTAAATCTTAGGGTTAATATGTAGACAATTACCCAAACTTAAATCATGGCATTTTTTCGTGGTGAAGAGGGTTCAGTTAAGTTTATCAATGGTTCAGGTACAGCTGAAACTATTGTTAGTACAAGAAACTGGTCTCTCACTGTAAACAAGGAGCTTTTAGAGTGTACCGATCATGGCGACACCTCTAGAGCTTATGTAGGTGGATTGGTTTCTGCTACTGGTAGCGTAGAGCTTCTATATACTGCTGCTTCTGGAAACCACACAGAAACTTTTGTAGAAGATTGTTTAACTGCAGAAGATGCGGGAGACGCACAATTTGAATTGTTTCTCGACACCTCAGGCTCTAAAAAACTTTCTTTTAATGGAATCGTTACAAGTACAGACTTTAGCGCTAACATAGGAGACTTAGAAACTATTACAGTATCGTTTACCGCGAATGGTGCTATTACTTCTGCTGTTTAACTTATGACAACAAATCCTCGCACAGTTGACCTTTTAACAACCGCTTTTGACGTTAGGGAAAGACGACTCTATGAACTAAAAGATGAAGCTGGTCAGAAAATAGTCGACTTATATTTCAGGCCACTAACAAGGTCTGACAGAATCGCTGCAAATGCTGCTACAAATAGTGCAGACGCACTAGCAATTAGTACGCGTTTGTTATGCCAACTTGCAGAGTTAGAAAATGGTACAAAGGCTTTTGCTTTAGCTGATGCACCAAAACTACAACGCGAGTTACCAGAGAAGATACTGAACGAACTAGAATTATTCTTGTTTGGTTTAGATAATCAACCCGAGTTAGGCGAAGCAAAAAACGCTTAGAGCAAGATAGTTGGCTTAATTTTGAGTTTTTCTTATCTTGCGAACTAGGTATGACAGTTGGAGAACTTAGGACAAGATTAACTGACAGAGAATTTATTTTTTATGCAGCTTATTTTGAACTAAAGTCAGAAAGAGAAAAGCGACACATTGAGGAATCAAAGGCGCGATCTCGGTAATTAATCAGGTAAATTTGTGGCTATTTCAAATATAGACCTGAGAGTTAATTCCCAAAATGCAGTAAGGAATTTACGTCAGGCGCAAACAGCATCAAATCAATTAACTAAAAGTGTTGGCGGTTTAGGTCGTGCATTTGGATTATTAACTGGTGGATTATTAGTAGCAGGCGCTGTAAGAAATTATTTTAAAGGTTTTAATGAAGCGGAAAGAGCAAGAACAGCAGTAAAAACATTAGGGGTAGATGTCGAAGCATTATCAAATAATCTTTTACATTTAAGCAATAGTCTAGAGGGCGCATATTCTCAAACAGAATTATTAGCAGCTAGTTATGACGTAGCTTCTGCTGGTTTTACAAATGCTTCAGACGCTGCACGGATATTAGAGGCTTCAGCTTTGGGTGCTGTTGGTGGAATGTCTGAGCTAGGTACAGTTTCTGATGCTGTTACAAGTGTTTTGAATGCATTTGGACTTGAATCTGATAAGGCAGCAAAAATAGTAGATGGATTTATACAAACTCAGAATGATGGTAAAATTATTGTTGACCAATACGCTAGACAGATAGGTAGAATCGCACCTACAGCAAGTGCAGCGGGTATAAGTATTGATGAATTAAACGCTGCTATAGCTACAATTACAGCGCAAGGTGTTCCAGTAGAACAGACATTCACAGGATTAAATCAAGCAATCGTATCAATATTAAAACCTACAGGAGAAGCAGAAAAAATTGCTAAAAAATTAGGAATATCATTTAATGCAGCAGCATTAGAATCAAAAGGTTTTGAGGGGATATTGTCAGAAATCGCTGCTAGTGGTGCGACAACAGACCAATTAGCAAAACTCTTTGGAAGTGTTGAAGCTATGAAAGCTGTATTCCCATTAATTAATGATGATCTTGTCAAATTTAATCAAAATTTATTAAATCAGGCTAATGCTTCTGGAGTGGCGCTAGACGCTACAAGTGAATTTCAGGGTACTTTGTCTCAACAATTTAGTAATCTTGTCAAGCAAATAGGAAATTTAGTACGTGTTTTAGACAAGGCTTTGGGACCATCATTAAAAGATATTTTAGGAACTGTTGGAGATATTGTTACAAAATTTTCTGAGGCTATATCTTTAATGCAAGATTTGAACTTAGGAGAGGGAGCTAGACAACTTGCTTTAGGTGGTTCGCAAATGACTTTTGGAATGGAGTCAGCCGCGTTAGACAGATTTCAAAAAACATTAACTACATTCGACCCTGAAGGCACTAACGATATTGGTCAGCTTGAAAGAATGAATCTAATAGTTCAAAGAATAGGAAATCAGACAACAAGAGCTAATCCTGATGGACCTAATACACAACAAGCACAAGATATACAAGGAATGGTAATGAATTTAATAAAACGAATACAGTTAAAAGAAACAGAATTAAAAGCAGAACAAGGTATTACAGATGAAATCACAAAACAAGTAGACCCTACAAAAGAAAGATTGAGTTTAATAGATCAAATATTAAAATCAAGTGGAACTGAATACAATAAAGTAGAAGAATTAACTAAACTATACACAAATATGTCAATGTCAATACGAAGTGGTTTAGTTGATGCGATAGAAGGAGCAATAAATGGTACTAAAACTCTAGGAGACGTCGCTGGAGCAGTCTTTAGTCAGATTCAGAGGTCTTTGATTCAATATGGAGTTAATGCATTTCTGGGGAGCTTGGGAGGTGGTATTGGTAAATTCTTTGGTTTAAGTGGTGGTAGAGCTAATGGTGGTGCGGTATTGGCTGGTTCTTCTTACGTGGTTGGAGAACGTGGACCTGAAATATTCACACCTAGCTCTAGCGGTATGATCTCAAGCGGTGGCAGTATGAATGTAGTTGTAAATGTTGATGCATCTGGTTCTTCTGTTGAAGGAGATGAACAAGGTGGAGAAGAATTAGGAAAAATTTTAGTTGCTGCTATACAATCAGAATTAATAAAACAGAAAAGACCCGGAGGTTTATTAGGTTAATGGCTACTTTCCCGTCTATAAATCCTTCGTACAATGCTCGTAAAACGACATCTTCAGAAATACGAACCACTCAGTTTAATGATGGCTACCAGCATAGAATTAAGTTTGGATTGAATACAAGACCTTATGTTTGGACTTTAACTTTTGATTGTAGCGAAAGCGAATCTGACACTATAGAGACATTTCTTGAAGCTAGAGCAGATGATGGTGCTTCTTTTGATTGGCAACCGCCTAGTAGTGCTGTTGCTTATAAATGGATATGCCTTCAATGGACAAAAAGAATACCTTTTTTAAACAGGGCAAGTTTAAACATGACTTTTCAACAAGTATTTGAACCCTAATGGTTGCACCTGTATCAGAACTACAGAAAATAAATCCTAGTAATATTGTTGAGCTTTTTCAGCTTGAATTAATTACTGCTATTCATGGATCTAATACAAAATATTATTTTCATAATGGAACAAATACTAATGGAAATACTAATTTAATTTTTAATAATATCGAATATACAAAAATGCCGATAGAAGCTGAAGGCTTTGAATTTAATGGTAGACAAACACCTAGACCACGATTAAAAATTTCTAATATATTAGGAACTTTTACAACAATATTACTTACACTTCCTCAAGGTTTAGAGGGTGCAAAAGTTACAAGGATAAGAACTTTAGCAAGATATGTTGATAATGCAAATTTTACTGGCGGTGAAATTCTTTTAGAAAATGGGTCAAATTTATTATTAGAAGATGGTTTTGCAATAGACATGGATCAAGGTATCAATCCATTTGGTACTCCAGATCCTACAGCTACCTTTGATGAACAAATTTTTATAATTGATCGAAAATCTACAGAAAATAGAGAAATTATTGAATTTGAATTGGCTGCTACTTACGATATAGCTGGTGTAAGATTACCAAAAAGACAAGTGTTACCAACAGATTTTCCCGGAATTGGTACATTTTTCTCATAATGTGGCAAGATAATGCACTAGAACACGCAATAAAAGAAGATCCAAGAGAATCTTGTGGTCTTTTGATAATAAAAAAAGGAAAAGAAGTATATTTTCCCTGTAAAAATTTAGCTTTTGATCCAACGGATCAATTTATTATTGATGCAGATTGTTGGGTAGAAGCAGAAAATCAAGGAGAAATAGTTGCTGTTGTCCATAGTCACCCTGTAACAAGTCCAAATCCAAGCGAAGCAGATAAAGTAGCGTGTGAGAAATCAGATCTGAAATGGTGGATAATCCAACCTAATTTAAAACAATGGGGTTACTGTGAACCTTGTGGCTACAAAGCACCTTTAATTGGTAGGAAATGGGTTTGGGGTGTTACTGATTGTTGGAGTTTATGCAGAGATTGGTATAAAGAAGAATTAGGAATAGAACTAATAGATTGGATAAGACCAAAATCATCACAAGAATTTATTGAAAACCCAATGTTTGCAGATTGTTATAGAGAAACAGGTTTCAGAGAATTGCTGCCAACAGAAAATTTAAGGTATGGAGATTTACTATTAATGTCAATAGGTAGTAGCGGATTAAATCATATTGGTGTTTACTTAGGACAACAAACAGTTTTACATCATTTACAAAATAGGTTATCAAGTCGTGATCTATTAGACGAATGGCTGTTAAAATGTATAGGTAAAAGGATTCGTTATGCTAAGAAAAATTAAGCTATACGGAGAACTAGCAAAGTTTCTAGGTCAAAAAACTTTTGAAGCTGAAGTATATAATGCTGCACAGGCAATAAGATTTCTAGTAGTTAATTTTCCGCAGCTAGAAAAACACATGGCTGATAGATATTACAAAGTTCAGATTGATAATTGGCAGTTAGAAGAAAAAGAGTTGCATTACCCAAATGCTCAAGAAGATATAAAGATCATTCCAGTTGTAGGAGGAAAGGGAGGAGCTGGTAAAGTATTACTCGGAGTAGCTTTAATCGGTGCTGCATTTGTATTTACACCATTATCTACTGCTGCTTTTTTTAAAGGTGCAACTGTAAAAGGTTCTTTGGCATACGCTGGAGGTATGACTAAAGCTGCTGTTGCAATAGGTGGTGCTTTAGTTTTAGGTGGTATTGGCGATATGTTAACTCCTGTTCCTACTATCTCAGAAATGGAACAAGATCCTAAATTGTCTTTTAATTTTAGTGGCATACAAAATACAAGTCGTGCTGGTGTAGCTGTTCCTGTTATTTATGGCGAAGTATTAACTGGATCTGTGGTGGTATCAGCTGGTATTGAAACTGCACAGGTAGAAGTATGAGTAAAGTTATAGGTTCTGGTGGTGGAGGAGGAAAAGGCGGTGGAGGAGGCGGTGGTACTCCTACTGAAGCTAAAGATAATTTAGATTCTAAACAGTTTGCCAAAGTACTAGATTTAATTGGCGAAGGAGAGATAAGTGGATTAGTAGATGGTGCAAAGTCTATATTCTTAAATAACACTCCACTACAAGCTAGTGATGGTACTTTTAATTTTAAAGACGTAACTTTTGAAGCTAGAACTGGCACTTCTAGTCAAACCAATATTCCTATAACGAAAAACGTAGAAACTACAAAATCTACAGGTTTTTCTACAGTTCCACAGGCAGCACCTAAAGTTGTTCAGATAACAGATTCTAGTGTTGATGCAGTTTCTGTGACTATCACTGTTCCAGCTTTACAATCTTTGAGTGATAAAGGAGATATTTTTGGTACAAAAGTTGAATTACAGATAGCTGTTCAGTATAGTGGTGGGTCATATTCAACAGTCGTTTCTGGCAATGCAGGTACTATCACAGGTAGAACTCCTGATGTTTACCAAAGAGATTACTTAATAAATCTAGATGGTGCTTTTCCTGTAAATATTAAAGTTACCAGAATTACTGCTGATAGTGCTTCTAGTAAATTAGCTAACGAAATTCAATTTAATAGCTATGTAGAAATTAAATATGACCAAAGAACTTATCCAAATAGTGCATTAGTAGGATTAAAAGTCGACGCTGAACAATTTACATCTATTCCTACAAGAAAATATTTAGTAAAAGGTATAAAAGTAAAAATTCCACATAACGCTACTGTTAATTCTGATGGCAGCTTATCTTATGCCGGAGTATTTAATGGAACACTTGGTGCTGCTCAATACACAAATGACCCTGCTTGGTGTTTATATGACCTTCTGACCTCTTCTAGATACGGATTAGGAGATCATTTACAAGAGTCTGGTCTAGATAAATTTAGTTTTTATGCAGCTTCAGTTTATTGTTCTGCACAAGTAGATGATGGTACTGGTGCTGGTACAACAGAACCTAGATTTAGTTGTAATGTTGCAATTCAAAATCAACAGGAAGCCTATGACGTAATAAACCAAATGTGTTCTGTTTTCAGAGCTATGCCTTACTACGAATCAGGCAGTTTGACTATCACACAGGATTCTCCAAAAGATTCAAGTTATCTGTTTACTTTAGCTAATGTAACGTCAACAGGTTTCACTTATCAAAACACATCGCAAAGAACTAGACCTACAGTTGTAGTTGCTAAATATTTAGATTTGGAACTTAGAGACATTAATTATGAAGAAGTCATAGATACTGCAAACCAAGCTAGATATGGAAGTGTTGTAAAAAATATTAATGCTTTTGCCTGTACCAGTAGAGGACAAGCAAATCGTCTGGCAAAATGGCTTCTTTACATGGAAAACGTAGAGCGTGAGGTGGG
>VTLG01013005.1_pt1 | contig 29736 bp, 41 predicted proteins | sample 4694571 | NCBI WGS metagenome assembly VTLG01 (sample SAMN12604809, study PRJNA352737) | marine metagenome | biome: ENVO:00000447; feature: ENVO:00000209|ENVO:00000569|ENVO:01000036; material: ENVO:00002151; isolation source: viral sequences binned using virsorter ...
GATATGATGGATAAGAGTGGCGATAAGGTGTGGATTTCGGCACCTCCTGGTAATAGTTCAGCCAAACCCTTTTTACCACCCACTTTCCCACCGTATGCCACCGTTCGGCTATGGTTTACTCAGATTGGCTACGGTATTTGACACCATTTCCTACCGGATTTTACCAAAAATTACCATATATTACCGTATAATATGGTACACTCAGATTGAGCACGGTGGCCTATGGTGAAGTAGGGCTGGGGACTGTATATTGTGGTAATTTGGTTGGGTGTCCACTAATTTTTGGTAATTGGTTGGGCCTATAGGCGTTAAAAAAATATCCACCCTTTCCGGCCACCTTTCAATTGACAAGCTCACTTTTAATATGCTACTATATTGCAATAGTATAAATAACAATGTACAATAAATATACATATGCAACAAACCACCGTCCAAACAGCAATCGATTCAAACAAAGAACGCCAACTGTGGAATCTACGGTTCCTAAGGCACCGTTGCCAATGCTGGTATCGTAACGAGCCACATAAACTCACAAAAGAAGAGTTCTTGCAGGCTTGGCACGAGTCTAAGCAAATGCCCGGTAGACGAAGCGGGACCTATTGTATGACTAGGCTGAATCCACAACGAGCATGGGAGATTGGCAACATACAAATCCAGCCTCGCCTATTGCATTATCAAGAGAGATCAACCAAGCAAAAGCTAGTGAGACAAAATCGTCTGATGCATTATATTAGGAGGCTGTGGAATACAAAATGAGTGAACTGGAAGATATCAAAACTATTCAACAAGAGGTCAAACAAACATTAGACTTTTTTGTTAAGTCAAACGAAAGCAACTTAACTGACGTAGTCGGCTTGGTGGCTTTGGAGTGGGGCATAGAGATTTTACGCAAAAACTTTACGCTCGAAGAAATAGCCAAACTTGTAAAGGATTCATCAAATGCATAAAAACGAATATGACAAATATAAAAAAGAGCCGTGGAATAGTCCAAAAGGTTTAATATTTGTTTCGCCTGATGGTGGTGAAACTGTTTACATACAAAAGAAAAACGGAAACCGTGGTAAAATGGTTTCACAAACACAACTTGCAAAAGATATTGAAATAGCATATGATGAAAATGATATGGTAGGTGCTGATGCAATTAAAGTAAGACGGAAATATCCTACACTACAAAAGGCTTGGGATAGATACAAAACTATATGGCATCTAATAAATGTATAAAATTATCAATAAACTATTTGATTTTAAACAATCATATACAAGGTTGAATCCAGTAACTGGGTCTTGGCACGTAATTGTTTGTAATAAGAATACACATCAAGACTGGCTATTCAAAGAAGACAGTTGGCGTTGCATAAGATTTAATGTAGAACAACCAATACTATAAGGAGAAACAAATGACAACAAGTGATACGAAAAGAGCAGATGATATAATTCAACTGATCCGAAATAGAAAGAGCAATAATATAGACTCTAAAGAAAACAATCATTATGACATACGAGTTAAGAGAGTATGTGAAAGAGCCAAAGGATGGACTGTTATTGATATTGTTAGAGAAGCGGCATTGATAGGTGCAAAATATGGAGATGAATGGTCAGAGAATGATTTTGACGTAGCAGAAGGACTGATAGAAAGTAATCAGTTAACGTTAGCAGAAAAAGTATTAGATGAATTAGAAGATTCAATACCAACCCCAGACGTAAGGAGAGACAATGAAGGAAAGTAATCCATTAACAGACAAGGAGTACCAAGCCCTAGCACAACTAATAGATATGGCTTGTAGAAAAGGTGCCTATGGAGCACCAGAGACAGCAGTGGTAGGAGCATTGTGGAACAAGATAGCACAATATCTACAATCAAAAAATATACCGCCTGCAAAAACTGAAGAACCTAAAAAAAATGAGTAAACTGCATACCTTAAAAGACGGCTATACTACAAGAAAAGGAAAAACAAATCCAGCAGTCATGGTTACCATGACTGAAGAGGAAAGAAAAACATTATATCAATATTGCAGTGATATTGAAAAACTAAAAATACAATTACAAATGGATAATTTGTTAACTGACTGGAATGAGCATGATGAATATGTTATTCCAGGCATAGCCGATAATGTAGGACCTTATCATAGAGGCGGACGTAATAAAGATATTACTGAAAAGCAACTTATTAAAATGTGTCGTGCTTTATTAAAAATAAAAGTAATTTTAAAAAGAATGAATCAGAACCTACCATGGTGTCCAGTACTGACTCCTGAAAATATGGATGAATCAGAACCAATGTTAACTTCTCAAGAAGTAAAAAGACAAATGGATCGTAATAGGGAATCAGAGCAACGACAAAAATACTTAAAAGAAAACCCTGACTTAATTGAAGACAAACTTGAATCATTTAAAGCAGTTTGGCCTTCATATGCCAAACATAAAAAGAAGTAATCAAACAACATATATTAACATATAAATCTTCGGTAAATAATCGTGGAGTTAAAGACGATAACAAAGGAGATTTAAATGGCTAAAGCCAAACTTACAACACGTGCCATAAGTGCAACAACAGTTACAAGTGATAACCTTGCGAAAGCAAGTCAACTAACACATAATCAATTAGATTCAAATTTTATTAATTTAAGAGATGCCACTTTTGGTGTAGTAGCAGACGATAGTGCAACTATACAAGTAGGCATGGATTCAAATTTATACATCCAAGGTGGAAGTAACGTAACCACTTCTACCGATTCAGCAGGTGTAGTAACAATTAACGCAACTGGAGAAGTAACAGCCAGTTCAACAACAACATTTACAAACAAAACATTTGATGCTGATGCCTCTGGAAATGCACTTTCAAACATAGAAGTAGACAACTTAAAATCAGGTGTATTAGACACTGACATTAGTTCAGTAGCAGGCACAGACACAACGTTAGCAAGTGCAAAAGCAATCAAAACATATGTTGACTCACAGATACCAGCCGCAGGACAAGGTTTCAAAGTAGTTGGTGATGACTCTGCTGGAGTAGATATAGCAGAAGCAGGTACACTTTACATCCAAGGTGGCACAAATATATCTACTTCAACAGATTCATCCGGCGCAGTAACAATAACAGGTGCTGGTACAGCCACATCAATAATAACAGATGGTTTAACTATTGAAGATAATGATATAAAAGGAACACGAACAAACGAAAATATAGTTATTCGTCCATCAGGTACTGGTTCAGTATCAATAAACAAAGTAGCTATAACAAGCGGAACAATTACAGGAATTACGGATTTAGTAGTCGCAGATGGTGGGTCGGGTGCATCAAGTTTAACTTCAAATGCAGTATTGACAGGAAATGGTACATCACCAATTACTGCTGAAGGAAATTTATCCTTCGATGGTAGTACACTTGCAGTTACAGGAGCGGCAACAGTTTCAACTACATTAGGAGTTACTGGAGCAAGTACATTAGATGGCGTTACGGTAACTGATAATACAATTTCAACAAATGCCTCAAATGCTAATTTAGAAATAAATGCAAATGGTTCAGGTACAGTTAATTTAGAAAATTTAAAAATAGGAACAAGTGGAGCAACAGTTACAACTATATTAGATGAAGATGCTATGGGCACGGATAGTGCAACATCATTAGCAACACAACAATCAATTAAAGCATATGTAGATGCACAAACTCATACAGGACAAGTAAATGAAGATTCATTCAAAACAATATCAGTATCAGGACAAAGTGATGTAGTAGCAGATACTACAACAGATACTTTAACTTTGGTAGGTGCTGGTGGAACTACTATTACTACAACTGCTGGAACAGATACAATTACTTTTACATCAACAGATGTAGGAGCAACACTAACAGGTTCAACTAATAACACACTTACAACAGTAACAAGTGCAAATAATATTCAAGGAGAAGCAAACGCAACCTTTGACGGTAGTACACTTGCAATTACAGGAAATATTACTGCAACTACAACAATAGCGGCTACAACGGCTATAACTGCTGGAACAAGCATAACAGCAACCACAAGTATAGGAAATGATGCAATAACAATTGATGATAATGTTATTAAAACAACAAGAAGTAATGATCATTTTTATATTAATACATCAGGTAGTGGTGATCTTATATTAGATGCAGGAGATGATGTAGTTATAGAAGCAACTGATGATGTAAAATTAAAGCCTGGTGATGACCTCTTTCTAGTAACTAATGGAAGCAACAACGATATAAAATTTTACACCAATAATAGTTCAAAACTTTACTGGTATGGAAATTATGCGGCTGTTTGGGATATTATAAAAGCCGACGATGCAGTAGATCAATGGAATGAAACTGGAACAAACGATTACCCTGACACAGGTGATGATTTATGGACTGTAAACGTTTATGGTGGAACAGGATCTGGAGCTTATGATGCAGGAGCAGGTGGAAAATTATTATTTGAAGCAAGTGCTGATTGGAGTGGTTCAAGTAGAAGTACTTCATTTGAAATACAACTTGCTCAAACTGGTAGCACATCATTAACAACACCATTCAAAATTGGTGCAACTGGTGATGTTGTATTAACAGGTGGTTTAACTGCTGGAACAAGTATAGAAAATGATGCAATAAGAATTACAGACAATACAATTTTAGGTTTAAGAAGTAATGATAACATTACAATTACACCAGCTGGTACAGGATCAGTAGTAATCGAAGACGTAACCTTTACTGATAGCACTATAGGTATAGGTAGTTCTGATAGACCACTTATAATGACTGCTCAAGGCGGTGATGCTGATACATCTGGTGATGGTAATGTTATTCAAATGTTATTCAAACACATAAACTATCATAATACAAATGTAAATCATAGTGTTAGAAAAGGTGGTAACCTTACACTCAGAGGTAATCTTGCTAGTGGTGCAACAGCAGACACAGGTGGTTTTTATCCGTATATTTCTTTAAAAGAATACCAAACTGACGGAAGTATTGAAATCATACCAAAACCAGGACAAGCAGTTACAATTGGTGCTATAAAAATTAGTGGAACTACAATTAGTTCAGATGATTCTACGCAAGTTACTATTGCAGAAGCATTACAAGTTAATGGTGCGGCAACTTTAGGAACAAGTGTAACATTGGCAACAGGTGCAACTGTGACAGGTATCTTAGATGAAGATGCTATGGGAACAGATTCAGCAACACAACTTGCTACACAACAATCAATCAAAGCATACGTAGATGGCAAAACTTATGTATCACTATCAGGTTCTACAAATAATACAATAGCAACAGTTACCGGGGCCAATGCGATCCAAGGAGAAACAAACGCAACCTTTGATGGTTCAACACTTGCGATTACAGGAGCAGGAACATTTAGTACAACATTAGGTGTTACAGGAGCAAGTACATTAGACGGAGTGACTATTACAGACAACACAATTAGTTCAAATGCCTCAAACGCTGATTTAGAAATATCAGCCAACGGCACGGGTAATGTAAGCATAAGTTCAGACGGAACATTTTCAAGTCAAGCCACAAGTGTTTTTACTGATAATTTTGGTGCTTTAGCAAGAAACAAAGGTGTCCACATATTCAGAAAAGAAACCATAGGCAGTGCCTTAACATCAAGTTCAGACAGAAGACAAGGACACTTAATTGGACAGCAATACACTTTGGCCAATTACTCAAGTTCAGACAAGGACAACAGATACAGAGCACAGATGGTTGGTTGTGTGGTGGACCTTAACGGTGCCACTGTGAACTCAACAAACATTTATGCGGGTGCGACGGGGGCACAAGGCCAGGCGGCTGTGAGTAACACAGACGCCAGCAACGCAGGAACGATGGGTAACTCAATTGGTATGGTGGCTGGTTCATATTTCTACACACCACAAACAATTAATGTAACAAATGCACACGGTGTGATGGGATATGTGGAAACAGACAACAACGGTGGTGCCATAACAATTACCAACGCATACGCATACAAAGGACGAATCAACAACTATCACGGCACGATCACAAATGGATATGGTTTTTATGTAGACACAAATGGTGCAACCAACAAGTATGGTTTCTATGATAATACAGCCAGTTTATCAAGATTTGGTGCAGTAATATTAGCAAATGTATCTGATCCATCAGGTGTTGCAGATTCTTCACACATCTATGCTAAAGATGTTTCGACATCATCAGAGGTGTGGGTTAGGGATGAAGCAGGTAACACTACACAGCTATCACCGCACAATGAACAAGGTGAATGGCAATACTATTCTAAAAATACTAAAACAGGTAAAACTGTTAGAGTTAATATGGAAAAAATGATTCGTAAATTAGAAGAATTTACAGGTGAATCATTTATCGAAACAATATAATATTATTATTTCTAAAAAATCATTAAATAACAACGTTACGTAATAAACCTTTAAAGGAGGAATTTTAATGACAGCACTTTCCACATATGCGGAGCTTAAAATATTAGATTTATTGTTCAAGAATACATCTTATACATCTCCAAATGCATATATTGGTGCATTCACATCAGATCCAACAGATTCAGCTTCAGGAACAGAAGCAAGTGGTTCAGGATACGCAAGAGTACAAATAGATAACAAGACATCTTCAGCTACATCAGGAGCAGATAATAGTTCAATCACAAATAGTTCAGCAATTACTTTTCCAGCGGCGTCTGGCGGTGCTTGGGGTACTATTACACATATTGGAATATTTGATGCGGCAAGTTCAGGTAATCTATTAGCCCATGGCGCCTTAGCGGCATCTAAAGTTATTTCAGATGGCGACACCTTACAATTGAATGCTTCATCGTTGGTTATTACAATAGACTAATTTTTAGTTTATAATAATTGGAGATTGAATGGCTATATTATTAGCAACAGCAACACTAGAAATACACGTTACAATAGGTGATCTTTATGTAAGAGATGACTATGTTGTATCAGAGTATGTAGAAGGTGGAATTGTTGCTTTAGATTTAGATTTAGCAACAGTATTATCTATTGCTTCAAGTACAGTTACAGCAACGGCTGTTTATGCTCCAGGGGTTGTTTCAGCAACATTATCAATAACATCTACCATTAACATGGGTACCGCTGTTTTTGATATAGAGGTAGATCCATTTAATACATTTACATTAAACAAAGAAACAAGATTAAATACAGTTACGGCAGAAACAAGATTGTTTCCTGTTTTACAAGAAACAAGAAGTTTTAAAATTAAACGGCCAGCATTCGTTGGTACAAGGAGAAGGGATACTATAAATGTCTAATTTAACGGGCTATAAAAAGGATTTTTTGGGAATTTATATTATTAAAGATCCCGATGCCAATATCGAGTACGCAATAGATTTCACAAATTACTTAAACACAGGAGACACAATTTTAGATGACTCTACAGGTGCCCCTACAGTTACACTAGGAACTATTAGTGGAGATGGTTCTCCATTGGCATTTCCAACGTCACACGCAACAGACGTTTCAGCAACAACAACAAAAGTTACATTTAGAGTAAATGCAGGCACGGCCGGCAATGTATATCCGGTAGAAGTAAAAATAGTAACATCTGCAGGAGACACAGATTCAAGACATTTTAGAATTATCTGCAAAGATAAAGGCTTAGAATAATGGGAATAGTACCAGATAACAGAGGAAAGAAATATAAAACACACGATCAGGAGATGATTAAGAGATTAGCATCTACTATGTGTACCTATGCGGAAATAGGTTACATTATTGGTATGACTGGTGACGGTGTTAAACGAAGATTTAATAAAGCTATAGAAGAAGGTAGAGCAAAAGGAAAAGCAAGTTTAAGACAGAGTCAATTTGACAAAGCATTACAAGGTGATACAAGAATGCAGATTTGGCTCGGACGGAATTATCTTTTGCAGAAAGATGACCCTAATGCTGTAGAAAATACATCACCATTACCGTGGGAGGAAGATAAAGAATAATGAAACTATCAGTACCACAAAAATCAGTAGCACAAGACCAAACTAGGTTCAGGACAGTTGTGGCCGGTCGTAGATTTGGAAAAACCATGTTGGCTATTAGAGAAATATGTTATCATGCTAGAATACCAGAGCAGGTTTGCTGGGGAATCTTGCCCTCATACAGACAGGCAAAGATGATTTGGTGGGATCAATTAAAAACAAGATTAAACAAATTAAATTGGGTTAAAAAAATAAATGAAGCGGAATTATCTATTGTGTTAAAAAATAATAGTAAAATATGTTTAAAAGGAGCAGATGGAGCCGGGTTTGAAAACCTAAGAGGTGCAAAATTAAACTTCTTAGTATTAGATGAAGCGGCTAACATACCACAACAAGCATGGACAGAAGTACTACGTCCATCTTTAGCAGATACAAAAGGAAAAGCATTATTCATTGGGACGCCAAAAGGAGTTGGAAACTTTTTATATGATTTATATCAAGAAGGATTAGATACAACAAATGATAGTTGGTCAAGTCACACATTTACAACTATACAAGGTGGATTTGTAGATGAAAAAGAAATAGAAGAAGCAAGACGAGATTTAGATAAGAAAACGTTTGAACAAGAATTTGAAGCAACGTTTGTTACATACAGTGGATTAGTTTATTATGGTTTTAAGAGATCAGAAAATGTAAAAGAACTTAGATTTACAACACCACAAAAAATGATTCATATTTCAATTGATTTTAATATTGATCCAATGAGTGCTGTATGTTTTGTTATAGATAATAATAGAATAATTGTTATTGATGAAATAGAAATGTATGGAAGTAATACAGATGAATTAGTAAATGAAATATATTCAAGATTCCCAGGAACTAAAATATTTGCCTACCCAGATCCCAGTGCAAAAGCACGTAAGACTTCTGCTATTGCGGGGCGTACGGATATTTCATTGTTGGCTAACGCGGGCATTATAGTGAAGGCTCCTAATAAACATATGCCAGTAAGAGATAGAATAAATTCAGTTAATTCAAAATTATGTAATGGTAAAGGGGAGAGAGGAATCTTAATTCATCCTAAATGTAAAAAACTAATTAGTTGTTTAGAGAGACAAATATATAAACCCGGTACATCACAACCAGATAAAAATTCTGGACATGATGGAATGAATGATGCACTTGGTTACGGTGTAAGTTACTTGTTCCCAATTACAAGACAATACAATGTACAACCACAAGTAAATTGGTCAGTGAGGATAGCAAAATAAAATGCCATACAATACATTAGATACAGATTATACAGTAAATCAAGATCCAAAATTATTACATGAATCTTATTTAAGATTAGGGGTTCATCCAGAATATAGTAGACACTATAAACATTGGTCATTCCTTTCAAAAAGTTATTTGGGTGGATATGAATGGACAATGGGTGAGTACCTAACGAAATATGTTTATGAAAGTGAAAAAGAATATGGAAAACGTTTATCAAGTACGCCATACGATAACCACGTTAAAAGTATAACACACATTTACAATAGTTTCTTATATAGAAATGAACCCAAAAGAGATTTTGGTTCATTAAAAGATAAACCAGAATTAGAAATGTTTTTAGAAGATGCTGACTTTGAAGGAAGAACTTGGGATTCATTTATGCGAGATGTTAATACATGGAGTACAGTGTTCGGCCATGTCCTAGTACTTTTAGATAAACCAAAATCAATTGCAAAAACAAGAGCAGAAGAATTACAACAAACAATACGTCCATATGCGAATTTATTTACTCCCCCTAATATTTTAGATTGGAAATTTAAAAGAACTGAATCTGGTTTATATGAATTACAATATTTAAAATTATTAGAAGTAGAACAACAAGCATATGGAAGACCGGTAAGTTATTATATAAGAGAATTTACACCAGAAAAAATTATATTATCTACAATGCCAGAATCAGATTATACTAAACTTCATGTAGTTGAAGAAATGCCAAACGAGTTAGGAAAAATTCCTGCTGTTTGGGTTTATGCTAATAGATCACCAATTCGTGGAATAGGGGTGTCGGATGTCCACTCCATCGCTTCCATGGCTATGGCGATCTATAATGAGTGGTCGGAATGCGAGCAATTAATCCGTTTAACAAATCATCCTTCACTTGTGAAGACACCAGAAGTAGATGCGGCGGCAGGAGCCGGTGCAATTATTACAATACCAAATGAAACAGATGCTGGTCTTCGCCCCTATCTTTTGCAACCGGGTGGACAAAGCATTGATGGTATATTAAAAAGTATTAACCAAAAAATAGAAGCGATTGATAGAATGGCTCATCTTGGATCTATAAGAGCAATTGAAACAAGACAGATGTCTGGAATTGCCCTTCAAACCGAGTACACTACACTAGATGCTAAACTTTCTGAAAAAGCAAAAAACTTACAACTTGCTGAAGAACAAATTTGGAGATTGTTTGCGGCATGGACTGGAGATGTATTCAATGGTTCAGTTAAATATCCAATTTCATTTAACATCAGAGACAAAAATATGGATATGGATATATTAAAGAAAGTTTCAGAAACAGCAAAGAATATTGCATTAGCAGATCCTGGAACACAAGTATTGGTTAATAAAAAAATCAAAGAAATACTTGCTAAAGACGAAGACGAGTTAGAAGAATTTAATAAAATAAAAATTCAAACTGTAGATCCAATTAGCAATGAAGAAACCCCACAACCACAAAATTAAAAGTCTTAAAATAAGACTTTACGAAATTGAGAAACTTCTTGATAAGATGTCAAGGCGGTCAAAACGACAGGTGAAGTGCCTTATAAAATGGTGCTGGGTGGATTGGTGGGCAATTGGAAAGGAGAAAACAATGGCTAAGAAAAAGAAAAAAAACAAAAAGAAAAATAAGAAAAAAGCAAAAAATAAAAAGAAAAGAAGATAAGGAGAAAATATAATGCCAAAAGTAAATGGAAAAAAGTTTTCCTATTCTAAAGTAGGTAGACGTAAAGCATCTGCATATGCAAAAAGAACTGGAAAAAAAGTAACTAATAGTAAAAAGAAAAAATATTAGTATGATGTTAATAGAGGTAGATTGCGATGGCAGGTCACAAAGCAAGGCGTGGTCCAAAACAGGAACACCAAAAATATTTTTACAAGGAAAGAGAATACAAACCTTGCCGTGTTACTGTCAAGAAATTATATTCTCACGGATCAAAAACTTACATGAGTGCATCTGCAAAGGATAATGGCGATTTGATTTTTAGAAATCATAGACCCATTCCGTGGGCACAAATTAATTGGGATTAAATGCCATACAAAGGAAAACTAGATGGAGCCGCAATCGAAACATCAGTCAGTATCGCATTAGAAAATGCTTTTAAAGATTACATTGAATTAAACAGAAGAACAATTGATTGGCAATCACAACAGAGTGCGTTTAAGGCTAGAAAGATTTTACAAAAAATAAAAGATTTAGCACACAGAAGAAAACTTGAATTACTAACTTTATACACAATAGATCCAAAAAGATTAAAAAAAATTCAATAATGTTATCGTACATACATAACGACTTAAATATAATAATAAATAACAATAACTCAAACAATAGGAGGAACTGAAAATGGAACAGTCAAACAATCCAGAAGTCCAAGCTACGCAGACCATTGAGAACAAAGTAGACGACTCTAAAGTTAGTAAGCAATATAGCCAAACTAACAACCAAAAATCTCAAGAAGAGGTATCAACACCGAAAACTTTTACTCAAGACGAGTTTAATGATGCAATGGCATCTGTACGTAAAAAAACAGAAGCAGGCGTGTTAAAAAAATACTCAGGAGTAGACGTTACCAAGTATCGTGATTTGTTACAAAAGGAAGAAGATAGTATCCTTGAAGAACAGAAAAAACGAGGTGAATTTGAAAAGATTCTAAAGGACACTGCTGAAAAGAAAGACCAAAGAATTAATCAATTACACAATCAGTTAAATTCAATTAAGGTTGATGGGGCTTTGCTGGACGCGGCGGCGAAATACCGGGCGATAAATCCAGGCCAAGTAGTCCAATTAATTAAAGAACAAGTTAAATTGAATGATGCTGGAGATGTTGAAGTTGTGGATAAGAATGGAGCACCACGCTATGCTGAATCTGGAGATCTTTTGAGTTGCGATATTTTTGTATCGGAATTCCTGAAAGAAAATTCGCATTTCGTATTATCTGGACCAAGTGGTTCAGGTTCCAAATCAAACACACAAACACAAGGTCTTACACCTGTTGATATTTCTAAACTGGATATGAATGATCCGGCTCAAAGAAAAATATATGCAGAGCATAGAAAGGCTCAAGGCATTTATTAGTAGTTGGCTGTATTATTCTTTTATTAACAAGTAAAAAGGAGTTTTAGCACAATGGCTAATACAACAACAACAACATTAAACGATCTAATCGCAAATGTCGTACAAGAAGCTTTGTTCGTCGCGAGCGAAAGATCTATAATGAGAGGCCTTGTAAGAAATTACAATGTCCCTAAAAACACAGGTCTGACTCTTCAGGTTCCAATCTATCCTGCTCAAACAGCAGAAGATTTAACTGAAGGCACTGACATGGACGGAACAGCGGCAGATGATGCAGTATCAACAAGCACTAAAAGTATTACACTTGCAGAAGTAGGTATAATGACTACGGTGTCTGATTTAGCAATCAATCACTCTGTTTCTAATGTTATTGCAGACTTAGGAAAACTATTTGGTGAAGCAGTAGCAAAGAAAATAGACAGAAAATTAACTGCTCTATTCTCAGGCTTCAGCACCTATGGTTTTGGATCAGCAGTAGACACGCAATCAACACTAACAGCGGCAGGAATTTTTAAAGCCGCGGCTACGTTGAAAGCGGCGGCAGTTCCAGGTCCATACTTTGGAGTTTTCCATCCGCAATCAATCTATAACTTAAAAGCAAGTTTAACAAATACATTTGTAAATCCAAATGCATCAGGCGTTGTTAATCAAGCAATGAGTGAAGGATTTGTAGGAAGAATAGCAGGAGTTGATATCTACGAAAGTTCAAATGTCGTAGAAGATTCAGCAACATCAGTGGTAAATGCGGTCTTTTCTAAGGATGCATTATCGCTCGCTATCGGTCAAGATATTAAAATATCTACACAAAGAGACGAAAGCAAACGTGCAAGTGAAGTGATCTGCACGGCTGTTCTTGGTGTTTCAGAATTACATGACACTTATGGTGTTCAAGTAGTTGCAACAAACACTATGGCGTAATTAAGTTTAACTTAATTTTGCTCATAAACATTAAAGGCCCTCAGCAATGGGGGCCTTTTTCATTAGTGTTTTATAGTTTCAAATTTCCAATAAATAAAAACAGCAAGAAGGACTTGCACATCACTTTAACAGGAGGACTTTTAAGTGGCTAACTACTCATCAGACTCGGACTTAGAACAGTACGAACCAGACATAAAAAACTACGGAATCCAAGATTTTTCGGATCTCCATGCATTAAGCACAGCAGACATTAAAAGAGACATCGAAATAGAATGGTGGCCTCGTGCTTATAGAGGTACGGCGGGACAACCGGAAGGCTTTGAAGACAGCTTATTACAAGACGGACAATGGACAAGAGCGGCCGTTTATCACGTATTAGGTTATTACATATATCCACGCTTATCTACATTTGCTCCAGAAGGTGATGTGTTTAGAGAAAAGATGGCACATTACAGACAAGAATACAAAACAGAATTTGATAAAATTTTAAGATTAGGAGTCAAATACGATTTCGATTCAAGTGGAACCATAGAACTTTCAGAAAAAAGATCAACACACTTTAATCGACTCGTAAGATAAACGAGTTATGAGTGCTAGAGAAAACATAGCGAAAGATATTGTTGAACAATTACAAAATATGAGTAACCCAGCACCCGCTTTGGTTACAAGAGAATTTTTTGAATTTGACAAATTAGCAATTACACAATTTCCTGCCATCCTAATTATTAGTTCCAACGAAACCAGAGAAGATATTAGTTTAGCTGAAAGACAAAGTACATTAGAAGTTGAACTACGTTGTTTTATTAGAGGTGCAAAATTAGACACATTAAGAAATAATTTAATTGAAAGAGTTGAAGAAGCTTTAGAAGATAATAGAGACCGTAATATAACAGTAGATGATACAGTTACACATTACGTAAATTCAAATATAACAAACATAGAAGTAATTGAAAGAATTGCTCCAATTGGACAAGTTAATTTAACACTTACAGTTACATACGTTTACAAAAGAGGTAATGCATAATGGCAATACAAATGTATGATACACAAGGGAATTCTAAAATAGTCGACAACCCACAAGTTCAAGACCATTTAAGATCAGGCTGGAAATTTAAAAAACCTGTTGTGACTGAAAAGCCACAAAAAGAAATCCGAACTAAACCACATTGGCGACAGCGAAGAAGAATTAAAATACTCAAAGCTGATGCTGATGTAATTAATAATAATAACAACAAGGAGAAATAACATGGCAACAAATTCAGCAACATACGCCGGCACATCTGGCGTAGCGATGTTTGACGTTGGTGGCTCTAGTACGCAGACTGCAAGTGTTACGGCATTTTCAATTGATAATTCTGGCGATGCTTTAGAAACAACAGTTATGGGGAGTTCAGCAAGAACTTACGTAGCAGGATTAACAAATGCTACAGGTAGTATGAGTTTACTTTGGCGAGACGATGATGGTGCTCAACTGGCATTATTTGCTGGTCCGGGCTCGGCTCCAGCGACGCTGGAACTATACCCATCAGGAAGAACAACTGGAATTAAACTTTCAGGCGAAGTTATCATAACATCACATTCTATAGATACAGGATTGGATGGAGCAGTAACAGCCGAATGTGCATTTCAGGTTTCAGGTGCATTAACAAAAACTAACCTGTAAGGAGATAACATCAAGTGAAGGTTAGTTTTAATGCAAATTCGCTTATTAAAAAACTAGATACCAATGTTGATAAAACAGTGGGATCTATTAGTGCGGCTTTGCTTAAGGCGGTCAGACAGATATCACCTGTACGTTCGGGCCTGTTCAAAAGAAGTTGGAGAATGACTGGAAGTGGGAACAAATATAAAATATTTAATTCACAACCATATGGCCACGCTTTAGAACACGGTAGGAGCAGTAAAGCACCTGGAGGTGTAGTCGGACCAAGTATAACAAGAATAAAACAAAGGAGATATGAATGAGTATAACGGATAAAATTGCAAAACATTATCAATCAAGTATTGGTGGTGAATTGAAAAAAATCCACGTGAAGGAGTGGGATACTGACATTTATTTCAGAACCACATACAGTCTACAGGACGAAGAACTAGTTTTAAGACTTCAAACAGAAAATAAAACAGTTCAAGCCTTGATTGAGAGTATTATCGTAAAAGCCAGAACTAAAGATGGCAAACGATTATTTCACGATGCTGACAGACTTAAATTGATGAATGAAGCTGACCCGGTGGTGGTTATAAAAGTTGCTTCAGCAATCAATAATGCTAGATTAAATTTTGATCAAGCCGCTGTCGCGGGGGAGTAAAAACTAATGCTGAGTTACGGTTTGTAATGATGCTGGCAGACAGATTACATAAGTCTGTCGAAGAAATCTTACAAATATCAACATTAGAATTACAAATGTGGGCTGGCTATATGTTGTATGAAAGCAATGAAAGTAAAAGAACTATGGGTAGTACAACACCAATGCCTCGCACACCAAGGAGAAGAAGATAATGGCTGATGCCAAACAAAAATTATTAATTGACGTTGCAATTAAAAACGAACGGGCGTTAGGACGAGTTAATAAAAGTCTAAAGAAAATAGAACGTAGTTCGTTTAGTATGGGTAAAGCGGCCAAGTTTGCCTTAGGGGCAATTGCGGCTATTGGTGCGGTAAGATTAATTGGTGGTCTTGTTAATACTATACGAACTTTTGAAGATTTAAAAGCAACATTAGTTACAATTCAAGGTGATGCACAAAAAGCCGCAGAAGCTTTTGATTTAATTCGAGAATTTACAAAAGGTACAACATTCCAATTAGAAGAAGTTTCAAACGCATTTATAACATTAAGAAATGCTGGACTAACTCCTACTCAGGAAATGATGACAAACCTGGGTAATATTGCCGCAGGTATGGGTAAGCGAATTGATGATGTTGCTAAAGCAGTTTTCAATGCCACTACTGGTGAATTTGAAATGCTTAAACAACTTGGTATTAAAGTTAAAACCCAAGGTGATCAATTGACGGTTATGTTCCGGGGCACATCAACTAAAATTAAAAATGATTCAGAAAGTATTGTTGCATATTTACAAAGTATTGGTGAAGTAGAATTTGCCGGAGCTATAGAACAAAGACTTAATACAGTTTCTGGTGCATTTTCAAATTTAAAAGATGCAATTGCTGAAGCGGCAGTGCAAATAGGTGAACAAGGATTAAGAGGACAACTTAAAGATTCAGCAAAAGAGATTACTGAATGGATTAACGCAAGTGTTAAAATGCAAATAGCACTTGGTGATTTGGCCTCGGCAGTAGTAAGACTTGGAGTTCTGATGACCAAGGGATTTTTTGAATTCATCGCCGATGTCACCAGTGTGTGGCAGGCTCAAAATAGAATGTTTAGAAAAATGGTTGGAGAATTTGAAATACTTATTGGAGTAACCAATAGACGAATTGTACAATTAAAAGAATTTAATCGAACTTATAGAAAATATTTTGTTGGAACGGCTCATGTTATAAACCAGACAAAGAAACAAATTAAACTTACAACAACACATCAAATGAAACTTGATGAATATAATATGACTCTTGAAGAATCCGCAGAAATGCAAAAGAAAGTTGAAGAAGCAATGAAGAGTAGTCGTTCAACCACACAAGCATGGGGAGATGGATTTAAAGGAGCAATGGATCAGTTTGATTTATTAACTGAATTAGAAAAAGCAGGAGACAGAACATTTAATTCATTAGGTAATGCTATTGCTGATATGGCAATGACAGGTAAATTTAATTTTAGAGATTTTGCAAATAGTGTAATACAAGACTTAATGAGAATAGCGGCGAGAAAAGCTATTGTGGCAGGGTTTGAAATGATAACTGGTACAGGCGATAGTAAAGGTAGCATATTAGGTTCTATTTGGGGTGGTGTTAAAAAAATATTTGGATTCCAACATGGTGGAAGAATGGGTGCTGGCCAACCAGGCATAGTTGGAGAAGCAGGTCCAGAACTTTGGATGCCTGATAGAGCAGGCACGATTGTTCCGGGTGGTATGGGTGCCGCAATAGGTGGCGAGGTTAATGTTAACTTTAATATTAGTACCGTTGATGCAACATCGTTTGATGAATTATTGTTATCAAGAAAAAGTTTAATTATAGGTACGATCCAACAAGCATTTAGACAACAAGGGAGAAGATTTGTATAATGGCTTTTTATGATTATGTTAAATTTCTTAACTTTAAATGTAATACCAACAATGTTTTGAATAAGACATTAAATGGTAAAACTTATGTTACAAATTTTGGAAACAATTATTGGAGTTTTGATATTAAAACTGTACCAATAACAAGAACACAATGGCATAGTGATTTTTTTGATTTTTACGATACAGAAACTACTGCTAAAAACACAACATTTTTATTGCCAGTATTAAATGATGCGGAAGGAACAGTATCAGGAACATTATCAGTTTTAGATGATTCAAGTACTGCCCCAGAATATTCAGTTAGTGTTGGTGAAACAAAAATTCCAGTAAACGGTACTGCTGAAGGTACTTTACTTGCTGGTGATTTAATTAAATTTTCAAATCATTCAAAAGTTTATATGTTATCGCAAGATACAAATCTAGATGGCAGTTCTATAGATGTTATTAATATTACACCCCCATTAGTTGCTAGTGTTGGTCCAGCAGATGGTTCAACCTTAGTTACAATAACATATGATAATGTACCAATAACTGTAATAGCGGAAGACGATATAATAGAATTTAAAACAGATACTAATGGATATTATTCATTTCAACAAAAGTTTAGAGAGGTACTTTAATGAGTGGAACATTTCCAGATACAACAAATTTTAAAACATTATCTTTTAGAGATACTAAAAGTACAATAAAAACTACTGATGCTAATAATAAATTATATGAAAAATTCTTAAGACAGCATTGGGAATTAGCATTAAAAAGTACACTTTTAACAAGAGCACAATTAGGTATTGCATATGGCTTTATTGCAAAACAAAATGGTCAAGCAGAAACGTTTACTATTGTTCCGCCGAACCTGGGTTCAACACAAGGAACAATGTCAGGTACTGTTACTTGTAATGCAACAGTAGCCGTTGGTCAAAGTAGTGTAACAGCAACAGGTGGTGGGGGAACTTTTAAAAAAGGTGATTTAATTAAGTTTTCAAACCATACAAAGATTTATCAATTATCTGCTGATACTACATCAGATGGTTCAACAGCATTTACCATAAACATTTACCCTACTTTACAAACAGCAGTAAGTAATACAACAACAGTAACATATAACGATGTACCAATGACTGTGGCACTTATAAGTGACGACCCAGAATTTGAAACCAGTGAAGATGGTGTATACAAATATGGAATTGATGTCAGAGAGGAATACTAATGCCAAGATCCAACGATTTAACAAACGCAGATTTAAATGCAAGAACAGTTAGATTTATTGATCTTGTTACAATAGAATTACCTGCTGGAACATTTAGGGTTACAAATTACGAAGCAGATATACCTTTAATAAGTTCAGATGGCTCAACACTAGAAGGTACTTTTTTAACAGGTAGAGGATATCTTTCACACAGTCCAATTAAACAATCAGCACAAGTTACAAATACAAATGTAGAATTATTATTTGATGCTATTTTGTTAGATAGTTCCGCAGATACATTGGGTACAGAATTTGCAAATGGAGATTATACTGGGGCACCAGTAACAATTAAAAAAGGATTAGTAAAAGACCCTTTTACGGATACTGTATATTTTACAGCATGGAAAGGATTTGTAGATAATTTTGCTATTAATGTTACTGAAAAAGGAAGTACGATGACAGTTACAATAGGAGGTCCGTTTTCTAATTTTGATAAAAAAAGTTTATATGGATATACTAATACTGCATCACAATCAAGATTATTTCCTGCAGACAAAGGCTTTCAATATAGTCAAAGATTAATATCAAATTTGGTGTGGGAGGAATAACATGGGTTGGTTTAAAAAAATATTTAGAGCACCAATTAGAATTATAAAAGCTGTTGTTGATCCAATTATAGATGTAGGTACTAATATTGTAAAAGCAGTTGTATCTCCATTTACTGGAGCATTTGATGTCCCAGATGAATCAATTGAATCTAGTGAAGATTTTGCACCGGCATTAGCCAATATTAAATCAAATATTATTGTAGACTTTAATGGAGCAAATAGATCTATTCCAGTAGTGTATGGATCTCAAGTTGATATTGCTGTTATACCTGTATTCGTAGGAGTACAAGGAGACAGTGCAGGGTCAAGTCAATACTTGTATATGGCAGGAGTAATCAGCCAAGGCTTCCACGGGGGTTGTGTAAGACAAGGTACCTTAACTCAACCCGATGCTTATATAGGAGCAAGATTAATAAGAATGATAATAAATGGCAAACCAGTTCATTTACGCCATGGTGCTCATACAGATAGCAACCCCGCATATAGAGTTGGTTCAGGAGGGAATGATGGAGAAGTATATAGATGGCCAGGAGACGAAGGTATATTTGCATCTGGAATGAATAATGCAATGCCGCAAACATATACAATACAAAGAGGTACATTCGCAAATAGATTAAAAGTTCAATATTTTGATGGTTCAGCAAATCAAGATGCATCTTCATTATTACAAGAACACGATGATTGGACTGCTGATCACAAATTAAGTGGCTTACATTATATTGCTATGAGATTTGAATTAAAAAGTGCAGACGAAGTAATAAATTCTGTTTCAGATGGAGCTGGTACATTTGGCAATCCTTATTCGGGGGTACCAAGTGTAGTTGTAACTGTACAAGGTAGAAATACACCAAATATAGTTGCAGGTAAAAATAGAGAACCAGGCTATGAAGAAAGATGGAACGCAGGAGAACTATATGAATCCAACCCACAAAACGATACACCAATTATAGGTTATCATAAAAGATTAGATTACCCTAGAGGTGATGGACAATGGGAATTAAATGATTCAACGTTTGTGAGTGCAGATGAAACGTTAGTTCATGCTGTTGATTCGGATTCTACTCTTAATTTAACTGCAGGATGTGACTACCAAGTCAATGGATCAACACCAAACATTCACAACATATTAAATAATCAAGGGTGGACATATCCTTATGTTTGGTGTTATCCAGGAAGAGTAAATTATAGTGGTGGTACATCAACATATGGTGAAGTTGCAGATCCAACTCCTAACATGATTTTATTAAAAAACGTAGGAGGCAGTCATTATAAGTTTGTAAGCAGATATCATAGAACTAAAGATATTATTATTGAAAATGAACTTACATTTTTTGGTTATTCAAATACATCGGTTGGTACTTCAACTGGAGTAGTTCAATCGGCTGGAGGTAATACTGCAAATTATACGGTTTATCGTTTTTGGACATCAGCAAGTAATATTTCTACTCTTGAATCTGCTATTGAAGAGGCGGCCGATCCAAAAGATACGTGGGGAAGAATTTTTGATGGTGATGACAAATTAATACCATTTGAATGGACCCATAGACCTACAGCAACAAGCGTTACAGGAACATATTATTTAAATGGAATTGCAGGAGGTAATACTGACGAAGAATACGTTGATTTATGGATAGGCGTCCATGGCTCCGGGGGTGATAATTATGGCTCTGTTCCAGACCCAACAGAATTATATCAATCTATTCCAGATGGCGCAGAAATCTATCTAACACAAACCGGTCAACGTCCAGACACGTCGGGTCTTTCGGCTGGTAGTACATTTACAACCACAATTAAAGACGCCAAACCCACGTGGGGTGAGAGTGATAGAACTTGGGGTAATAATACCTACGATGAAGAAGGATTATTATTTCAAGGATATATTGCAGATAAAAACCCAGTTGAATTCCTTTTAGATTATTGTTTGAATTCAAACTATGGGTTAGGTATTGCTATAACTGAAATAGATGAAAAAAGTTGGATGAGTGCGGCGATAGCCTGTGATAGAATTACAGAATTTTCAAGTTATGCTAAACGTAATCTTTTTTATGGAGAAGCTGGAGATAGTGTTGGATTAGATGTTATAGATCCAAAATATATGTATGGCGAAAACGCTGATGCGTCTAGTGTTTTAGATGATAAAATTGATACAAATTACAATGGTTATGATAGACAATTTATTCTTAATACAAATGCTTCACATATTCAAAATGTAAACAGAATGTTATCATCAATAGGTGCTAATATGCCTTACATTGAAGGTAAGTTCCATTTATATTTAGAAAATGCTGGTGATCCAGAAAATAGTGAAAAGCTACCAACAAAAACATCGCTACCAATATCAGCTGAACTTACAGAAGACAATATAGTAAGCGGTATTGTATTAAAAGCTAGTTCAATAAATGATAAGTTTAATAGTATTAAAGTAGACTTCGCTGATGCTGAAAAAGGTGGACAACCAAACAGTGTTATTCATCCAGATCCATTAACAGACTCGGCTGGGGTTGCTATTAGAAGTCAATACTTGACTGAAGACAATGATAAAGTTTTAGAAGCAAACTTTACGTTTCCTGGTATGTTTGATAAGCATACTGCTGGAAAATACGCAAGATTGTTATTAAAGAAATCTAGAGGACAACCTTCATTATCATTTACTTGTAATGCTATAGGTATAAATTTTATACCTGGTGATTTTATAAGATGTAATTTTGAAGTATTAAAAATAAACGATGTATATAGAATTGTTGAAACAAGCATCAATACAGATCACACAGTAAGTTTAACTGCAATAAAACATGACCCAGAGTTTTATGATATAACAACTAGTGGGAATGAGTTTGTAGCAAGAAAAGATATAATGAATAATACAGACTAGCCTGTAACGAGGTCAGTGAGCAATGAAGAATTTTGAAGAGCGTTGTGCTGAATTAGGCATAACACTTATAAACCCAGATATACAAAAATTAAACCCAGGTAAAGGAAGACCTCCTAAAAATCGTTTTTTTAAATATGTTTCTAAAGTATGGCCTAAGTGTCCAAAAAATAAAGTATCAACCGAAGACATATTAAAAAATTGTAAAAATAGAAAGTTTTTTTACCAACTTTATGGACGCCAATATTGGAGTATAAGTTGTGGTGCTTGTAAAACAAAAAAAAGAATTCGACCTTTTAACAAAATAAATTACCAAAAAATAGATTAAATATTATTGGTTCATATCTCCCGATATAACCAGGAAGGGCACAGTTATAAGTGTTTAAACGCACGATGCCATACATTATGACTCCTAGTGCCCTTCCGCAAATTCTTCAGGCGTTATCCATTTAACTTGAGGACCAAAAGGTCTTTTATGATTAGTATGAACTATTGTAAGTTCCATTAAGCCACTTAATTTTGTTATTAAAGCAATCTTTTCAGCATTATGTTTTATGGGTTGATGTCTTCTCCATTTATATTGTTCATCATAAACAGAGGCATTTGTAATAGTCCAATCACAACCTAATAGAATACATTGTTCAGCACCTAGCATATATGCTACTACTAAAGCTAATGTACCTGAACAATGATAAGGTAAACTTAATATTTTTTTAAGTCGTTTGGCATGAAGATGCATATCTTTTATTTGCTTAAAATGGGGATCGATATGTTTAATAATATTCCATTGGCCTTCTTTTGCAAATATTTTTCTTGTCCAATACGTTACATCTTTAAGTCTTCCTTTTTTATCAATTATATCCATTGTAGGTTTATCGTAGGAGCATACATGATGAACCTTTCTATGATCTAAAATAAAATTGCAACCTACTTCCAGTGGGTGTGGAGGTATATTATAAAATTGTTTTACCGAAGGACCATTAAACCAAACTATTGCTGATGACATATTGTTATTTAAATTAAGGCCGACTACGTCGGTCTAAAAACTCACTTCGTTCGTTTTTATTTCTTTTTAATTTAATTGATTTACTTTTGGCCAGAGTCCACCCGTTTAAGGGTGGTGACTTTTGTCCGTCATCCAGAGTGTTGCTTAAATGGGGGATCATACTAACCCTGTGTTTACTCGCTTTCTTTACATATAGAGTGGTCGTCTATAATACCATTGTAAGGATCTGCCTATGTTCTTGTGCCTGTTGACTTAGGATAATATTTTACGGATTTACAACCTTTTCCTTTTTACCAATGTCTGTTTGCCTTTGTCTTGTTTTGAATTTGCCATAATCAATAGTATATAGCCCAATGCTACAAGAAGTCAATAAAAACTAATATGCGTCGCTCTGTGTGTGTTTAACATATATGTTTTATGGTGATTATTATATGTTAAATATATTTGATGACTGGATCCCCTTGCAGGGTATTCTTATTGCCATAAGCCAGTTATCGGGGGTGTAATTCAAACTTGCTCCTTTAAACTTATAAGTTATTTGCTTGTAAGAATTACACTCCATCCTAATTTCATTAAATATTATTGAAGCATTGCCAGAATTTTTAACTCCAAATTAAAAATACACAGGACCATGTTGGTAATGCTTCGATAAATTATGTGTGGCATATACGGTATAACATCAACTGATCACGAATTTGTGAGTCAGTATATTCAAAAATGTAAACATAGAGGACCTGATGGATCAGGGGAATGGGGAGATCATACTGTTACATTAGGACATAATCTTTTAAGCATTATGGCTGATCCGAAAGTATCACGACAACCTTGGAAAACACTTAAAGGAAATGTATTAGTTTATAATGGAGAAATATTTAATTACTTTGAATTAATAAATCGGTACCATAAACAATTTAAACCTAAAACAGAATGCGATACAGAATTATTAGCATGGGGGTTAGATACATTTGGTTTAGACTTTATAGATCAAATAGATTCAATGCATGGTTTTGCATATTACGATACAATAAAAAAAGAAATTATTCTTAGTAGAGATCACGCAGGAATTAAACCCGTATTTTATGCTGAAGTATCACAAGGATTAATATTTGGTTCTGAAATAAAAGGTATGTTAGACTACGTACCAAATGCACGTATAGTTGATCCATTAGGAATGGGGTGTTATGCTTTGGCAGGTATTAATGCTACACGTAATACTGTGTTTAGTGGAATTAAAAAATTACTAGCAGGTGAAACTATTGTATATGATATACGCAATCAAAAAATAAAACAAACTAAAAGAATTTTTATTAAACCTAATAGTAATTCAGAATTATATCCAGATGAATTTAAAGCAAAAGTTAGAGAAACTGTTGCTATGTGTAGTATAGGACAAAGAAAAATTGGTGTGTTCTTAAGTGGAGGATTAGATTCCAGCATGGTTGCATATGAATTAAAACGAATTATAGGAGAAGTTGATACATTTACAAATAGAATTGATCCTTGTCCTGTGCCTAAAGAAAAAAGAGCCGGCTCAGGAATTTTTAGTGAGGATTATAATAGTGATGCTAATTGTGCCAAAGTATTAGCACAACAAGAAAACTTTAATCATACAGAAATAACAATTACTCCACAAATAATATTAGACAATTGGGATAATGCAATATATTATATGGAGCAACCGATGTATAATCAAAGTATTTCTATGTACTGTTACACAAATAAATTTTTATCAGAGAAAGGCATTGTAGTAACAATGGCAGGCGATATGGGAGATGAACTATTTGGGGGTTATCCAAAATATCAGGTACTACAAAAGCAACCACCTACCTCTTGGAAAGGTGTTATTACTAATTGGACTAATAGATTAAAAAATTCATTATCTGTTCAAACATTTGGTTGGCAACTTCCACAAGAAGATATTATAGAAGAACTAATAAAATGTTATCCAGACGAGTTATGGAATCCAAATGATCCTGTAGCTTCTTACATGGCATTAGATTGTGTTACTCAAGTCCCAGAAGAATTTTTTAATAGAAATGATAAGTTTGGAATGGCGTATGGTATGGAAGGACGCTTTCCATTAGCAACTAAAATGTTTATGCAATACTGTTTAAATATTCCTAGTACTTTAAAAGTTAATCAAAATATAGAAGGTACTAAACAATTTGTTAAATCAATATACAGCAATTATCTTCCACAAGTTATTACTACAAAACCTAAAACAGGATGGACTGTACCTATAAGAGATTGGTTAAAATTTAAAAACATAAACGAAGACGACACATCGGCATCATTTGTAAATACTGTTGCAACAAAAGGAAACAAGGCAAGAATACCAGCATGGATATTACATTCTTGGATAAAACGTTATAATATAACCATATGAAAGCATTTATAATATATCTTAAAGAACTAGAAAGCACTCATGCTCCTGCCCAAAGAGCCAAACAAAGTGCAGAAAAATACGGACTAGATGTAGAATTATTTGAAGGATATACACCTTCACGTGCTGATGAATATATCAAACAAGAAAAGTTAAAACCATATTATCCAGGCGCAAAGTTATATAAAATTAAATGGCAAAAAGGAGGAGTTCGTGGATGTATGATATCTCATTTACAACTATGGAAAAAATGTATTGAATTAAATGAAACTATTATGATTTTAGAACACGATGCATTGGTAGTATCAGAAACATTTAAAAGTTCTTTTAAAGATATATTACATTTAGACAAACATAGATTTATTGATCCAGACCCAGACTTAGGACAACAACCAGTTGTTGAAAAAGCTGAACATTATCGTAAAGGTGAACAACAATTAAAAGGTACGTATGGATATCTAATTAAACCAGCAACAGCAAAACAATTGGTACAAGGAGCATACCAAGATGGCTTAACTGCCGCTGATATGTTTGTAAAAGGAAAGTATTGTACAATTCAAGTAGTCAGTCCAAGAGCAGTAAAGGTTAGTGATCAAAAATCACTTACTGTAGATAGAGAGTTTTATATATGAAAATAAAAGTAATAACAACCTGGAACAATAAATTATATAAAGAATATGCTTACCATTTTATGAAAACATATAATTGGCCTTTTGAATTAAAAATATACAATGAAGACGTAGATTTTTTTGAAAAGGTTCCTGAATGCAAAGCATTTGTTGAAAGAAATAAACATAGAATGAAATATACAAACTATCAAGAAAGCAATGATGATTATAGAAAGGATGGAGTAAGATTTTGTTATAAGGTTTATGCCTATACCCATGCTATAATGAATGAAGAAGCAGATGGTTTATTTTGGGCAGATTCTGATAGTGTATTTCATAAATTTATAGACGATAAGTGGATTGAAGAACATATTCATAGAGAAGATTGTATGATGACTTATGTAGGAAGATACACTTATTTAGAATCTGGTTTTTTATATTTTAATTTAAATCATCCATCAACAATACAATGTGCAAAAGAAATGCAAGAAATGTATAATAAAGATTTAATTTATAATGAGAAGGAACAACACGATGCACCTATATGGGATATAGTAAGAAAAAGATTTGAAGAAAAAGGTGTTAAAAATTATGATATTGGTGATGGCGGAAAAGGTCCTGCTATTGAGAGATCAATATTAGCATCAGTATACTATCACGGAAAAGGAGCAAGAAAAAATCAATTAGGAATTGTTTCTAAATTAGCCGCAAAGTCTATGACAGCAGGTAAAGGTCGTAAGGGAGAATATTACAAAAAATTAAAATGAAAAAGAAAAAGAAAATTAAAAAAGTAAAAAAGAAATTAAAGAAAAAGAAAAAAAGAGTTATAGAAGGATACTACTATGATGGCTACACAGGAAAGACAACAATATTATATGAAGACTAAGATTAAACATTATTTTGCTTCAATTGAAGGACATTTATATCCTTGTAATGTAGTAAGTGAAAGAAACGGAATGGTTGCTACAAAACATGATAAAATTCCTACAGGTGTGGCACACCCATTAACAGAAAAAGAACATAGAGACCCGTGGCTTCATAGAAATCCATCAACGCCACTTCTTGTTAATCAGTTAGTTTGGCTTCCAAAAGAAGCAGTTAAAACAGCAGTAGAATGGTACACATTAGGATACAAAATAAATGCCGCCGACAACGAATGAAGATGAAATCTATAAAAAAATGATGCAACATATTAAGGAATTAAGTTGTAAAGCACCAGACTTAAAACAATTAAGAAAAGATGCATTAGAAGTAGTCAAACCTCACGTAGGACAGCAAGGAAATCCTACTGGTACAGCATGGAAGTATGTTATAGATGGATTTGTAGATACTGAAATGGATGAGTATTGGGAAATAGACGAATGGATAAACAGTTTCCAATTTGTACAATGGATTGTAAGAGAAAATAAAGATCAATTAAGTGAGAAATTACATAAAGATTGTGTATGGGAATTACTAGAAGATAGCCCAAGCAAAGCTGTTCATAACATACATTCAGATGTTAATCATAAAGAAAGACAACTTAGAAATAGTATAACACAAAAAAATAATTTAGATGAACCCTGGGATAATGATGATGACTGGTAGAACTGTAGAAATTTGCACAACGTATAATAAAGCATATTATAAATTATGTGCTAAAGAAATGATAGAATCTTTTATTAAGTATTGGCCAAAAGAGTGTATCCTTCATGCATATTGGCAAGAGCAAGAACCAGAGATAATACAAGACAACATTGTATATCATGAATTGTACAAAGTACAACCGCAATTAAAAGAATTTGTAGATAAGTGGAAAGATGAACCAACAAAAAATGGTTGGCGAGAAGATAGACAAAAATACATATGGAAAAACGATGGTGTTAAGTTCTCACATAAAGTTTTTACACAAACACACAGAATAAAAGACTCGACGGCAGATGTTATCCTATATTCAGATGCGGATACACTGTATACAGCTAAACCTAACTTAGATTACCTTAGAGAAATATGTCCAGAAGATTCTTTATGTACATTTTTTGATAGAAATCATTTAAGAGATGAAACAGGATTCTATATGCACAATCCAAAGCACCCTAAAGCAAAGGAATGGGCAAATAGATTGGAAGAGATTTATATTACTGGAGAGTTATGGAATTGGACAGGGATTTGGGCTAATAGACAAGCTGACCAATATACAATGGCAAGAGGTAGGGAGTCATTTAAATATTGCAAACAAATGGACCTTATTCAATACCATACAGGATTACATAATCACAATCCAATACCAACATCTCCATTAGCAAAGTTTTTAACACACATGAAAGGATCAAGTAAGTTAAAAGGACAACCAAAGAGCGTTGCAGGATCCAGTGTGTTTCCTGTAATGACAGCACAATCAAAGGAGAATAAATGATATATCCATTAGCATCAAGTTCTTGGGGACAAGAAGAAGTAGAAGCAATACAACGTGTGATCGAGACCAATATGTACACAATGGGCAAACACGTAAAAGAATTTGAGGACAAATTTGCAGAAACATTTAATTCAAAACACGCAATAATGGTTAACTCTGGTTCATCAGCAAACTTATTAATGTTAAGTTTATTAAAATGGAAGTATAAACTAACAGGAGATATTATTGTACCAGCAGTAGGATGGGCAACTACATATTTTCCTGTTTCACAGAACGGATTTAAATTAAATTTTGTTGATGTAGATCCAGATACATGGAATATAGATGTAACTAAAATTAGACAAGCAATAACACCCAATACCTGTGCTATAATGCCGGTAAATTTATTAGGTAACAGTTGCGACTACCAAGAAATACTTAAAATTTGTGATGAACACAATCTATTGTTAATTGAAGACAATTGTGAAGCCATGGGAGCAAAATGGAATGATCAATACAATGGTACAATTGGATTAGCCGGTTCTTTTTCATTCTTTTTTTCACACCACATACAAACAATGGAAGGCGGTATGGTTTTAACTGACAATAAGGACGATGCTGACTATATGAGATCCTTAAGAGCTCATGGATGGGTAAGAGACTTACCAGATGATTCATCATTGTACAAAAAGACAGGAGATCCCTTCAATGATAATTTTATATTTGCTACACCAGGCTATAATGTAAGGCCTTTAGAAATGAGTGGAGCAATTGGGTTAGAACAACTAAAGAAATGGCCACAAATTATGAAAACAAGATTAAAAAACAAAGAACATTTTCTATCTACGTTTTCTAACTTATCATGGTGTAGAATACAAAAGGAAACAGGAACAAGCAGTTGGTTTACGTTTGGCCTTGTGCTAGAAGGAGAGTTAAAAGGCAAACGAGCCGAAGTAATTAAAATATTAACAGAAGCAGGCATTCAAACAAGACCTTTAGCATCTAGAAACTTTTTAAAGCAACCTGTTATGAGAGACTTAGATTATATTAACAATAACAATTATAATGCGGCAGATGACATCCATGACAACGGATTTTTTGTTGGAAATGGAAGCCAAGATGTCACAAAAGGATTAACAGAAATGCATAACACAATAGTAGATCACTATGGTATAGATCCATATATGGAGGATTACATATGAAAATATTAGTAACAGGCTGTCAAGGATTTATAGGCAGTAATTTAGTAACCCATTTACAAAGCCAAGGACATACCGTTATTGGTATGGATAAACGTAAAAGTTCTAGAAGAGAAGTGTCTTGTG
>VTLG01000822.1_pt1 | contig 29733 bp, 42 predicted proteins | sample 4694571 | NCBI WGS metagenome assembly VTLG01 (sample SAMN12604809, study PRJNA352737) | marine metagenome | biome: ENVO:00000447; feature: ENVO:00000209|ENVO:00000569|ENVO:01000036; material: ENVO:00002151; isolation source: viral sequences binned using virsorter ...
TAAATCTTTTCTTACTGCTAGCTCTCCCACTTTACCCTTACTTACGCTTAACATTATTCTTAAATAACTCCTTTAATCCGCTTAATTGACTTTGTTCAAGTGTATACTTATTACCAAAACCAGTGTCACGAATGTTGGAATTATTTAAAAGTTGAAAGTTAAAAACACCGCCTTGGATCGTAAAATTTGGAAAGTTGTTTGTAACTAATAAATAAATATCAGCATCACTTAATTTTTTATTTAATGATGCCTGTAAGTACCCCGGATTCATTACTGTGGTTTTAACATCAACCGTTTTACCGGCAATGACTAGATCGGCTCCACCCCGCTGTGGACCAATTGTTAAATCTGGATATCGGTTGCAATATCTGGCAACTGCAATCTCAGCTGCCATACCGCTTATATCTGGATTAAAGTTTGCATTCTGGGAACCCATCCCATTTTGGCGGTTCTGTATGTGACGTTCTGATCCGCATAGAATCGCCAACCTCTGTTCCGCTTTCGTTAGATTTATTGTTATCATGGTTTGGTTTATTTTCTGTTTCTTTTTCAAGCTTTAATGCTGCATATAAAATCATATAATTGCACACATCATAAGCTCTTTGTAAAATCGTTTCATCACTTACAACTTTACCTGTTTTTGCATCGTTGCATATTGCATCCATGTGTTTTAAAACGTAAGTCATTAATGCTTGTTCTGGCTTTATACCTGTTCTAGCGCCAACATTTTTAAAATTAAAAAGTCTGTCTTTATTTGAGATAGTGTACTCAACTGACTTCGTATCTGAAATCTGGTTCATTTCTTCAATAAACGCGTTTCTAAAATCAACAAATGTTTGGCTATCCATTTTGGTCCTGTGGTTTTTCTCTTGGTTGTTCTATAATTCTTAATATTTCGTCTAAAGCATCCATTGCAATATCCATGCGTGTATTTTTATCGGATAAATCACAATCTTTTTTTGAGTATTTTTCTAATGTTTGATCAATGCAGCTACCTACAACCTCAATCATTTTTTGTTTTGGTGTCATATTATCTCCTGTAAAATTGCGCGGGGCCTTGGCTGAATCCACCACCGACCTAAGACCATTTGATTTAGTTTCACTTTTGACCCCGCTTTTTTGCACTGCGACATGGTCGGTTAATTCTCTGTTGAATGCGAAACACATCTTGCTAATAGTTCCTTAAAAGTTTCTTCTTGTAAAATATAAATCCAGTTGCCACGATCTTGTCTAGTTGCAACTAAATCACAATTTTTAAATGCTAAATACGCTGGTAATTTTTTACGTCTTTTAACCTGTATTTTTATGTCCCAATCATCAATCATTGCAACAATATCAACATCAGATTTATACGCTTTACCCTTCGCATTACGCATACTGCGGCCATCGGATCCCCATGAACGCATCGCATTAATGTTGAGGTCCTCAAATAATTCAAGAACCTCAACTTCTCCACGGTAACCTTTTTGTTGAACGTTAATCAAAACGGCAACTCATCATTATCATCCTCTTTACCGTAAACAACACCACCCTCAACAAATAAATTACTGGGTTTGTAATTAGGTTTCATTTCTTTCCACGCATCAACCGCAGCTTTAGGTAAATTAGATGGCGGTTCCGGCCGGACAAAATATTGTGTTTCCAATTCTTCACCTGTTCTTTTAATCGTAACATCATGTTTATCTAAACCGCCCCAATCTTTACTGTTATTTAAAAAAGCAAGCTCGGACAAAACTGTTTTTTGTGCCATTTCTAAAAAAGAGACTTGATCATTACACCACACAGGTACAAACCAAAAATGCTTGGCTTCTTCTCCTTTTGGAACGTCACTGACATCTTTAACACGATATGGCTTTTTATCTTTCCAATATATGTAACCTAGCGTCACTTTATCTAAAATACGAATTCGAGTTTCACCCGGTTCTAATTTCATAAAAAGTTTGCCAGATCCACTCTTTGGAACTTCATAACTCGATGGTAATACACTCATTTATTTTTTCTCCTGTGTATGATTAAAAAAATTTTATAAATCCACTAGGCGACCACTCAACACCAAGGTATGAGGTACGAAGTAGTTGAGAAAAGTGTTGGCCGCCTAGCATTGTGGAGCAATGTTTTTTTCATTAATAATTATTTTTTCTGTCTCATCTAAACTTTTTATACTAATTAAAGTGCGATTTCCGTATTCTTTAAGCACTAATGTTTCATTCGCTAAATTGCGTTTTTTTAAATCAATGGCATAGCCAATACCCCTTAGTGATACACCAAGATATTTTGCTGCTTGCTTTTTAGTTAACCAACCTTGTTTTATGGCCATATAATATTTTCTACTTTAGTATTAAAAACCTTAGCAATATTGACTTTATGTCTAATTTTAAACTTTCTCTGTTTGTTAATTAATCTGGAAATCATACTTGGTGATAGTCCACATAATGCAGCAAGTCCCCGTGTTGAAATGCGATGATTTTCCATCATTTCTTGCAAGGTGTATAAGTTATTTTTTTGTGTTTGCATGGTTAAGGTTAATTATTAATTTATTTTTTTAAAAGGTTTTTTTTGCATTAATTGCATTTTTATGCTAACTTATGACACTAACAAAGCGTATGAGGTTACATTTTGGCAAGTATATTTAAAAGAAAAAGCAAATCAAAAAAACCATTTGGCGTAAGCTATAAAGATCCTGTTTCACTCAAATGGAAAAAATGTTATTTTAAAAATTTAAATCAAGCAAAGTTGTTTGAATCCAAACATGAAACAATTGAAATTTGTTTAAAAAGTAACGACCCATCTTGGAAAACATTATATTATGAGATTGATAAAGTGGTTACAATTCGTGATATATTTGATGCGTATATACAAAATGAGCTACAGAACAAAAGCAGCCATTTAACCATAAAAAAATATAAAATGGTCATGCAAAGTGTTATTGGTAAGTTAAACAAACAAACTGGCATACGAGAAGATATTATATTTGCTGAAGATACAAACATTGACACTATCCGCGGTATCACAAGAGAGATGGGTAATGGGCGTAAAATGGGTTGGGATATTTATAAAACCCAGAGAGAAATGCTTGGTCGCACTAGGCGTGGTATTAACAGCTATCTTAAAGAACTTAGAGTTATATTTAATTGGGCAAAAAATCACGGCGGGATGCATGGTAAAGGTATGGTAAACTTTGAAGTAATTACAACGAATGACAGTTATAATAACTCACAATTACCAGCCTTAAACTGTAAAGAATGGACCGATGCAGAGATTAATAATTTAATGACGAATCCAAACCTACCAGAATACTTACGTGATCTTATCGATATATACGTATATACAGGAGCAAGAGCAACAGAGCTTTTGCGCTATAACTATTTAGATCGTAAGAAAGAATTACACTGGCATCACGTAGATTTTGACAATCAAAGAATCACTACATTGACAAAAAGTAAAAAATCATCAAAGCCGGTAAAGCAACACAAACGCGTTATGGATATACTAGCTAAATGGAAATTAAAAGGATTTGAAGCACCGTTGCCATTTAGTTATGATACTTTATTAAAGTATGTAGCAACAATGAATGAGATTCTAGGAATAGAGTTTACAGCGCATGATTTACGTAGGCTGAAGTCACAGATGTCTGAAGCAGAACTTAACGATATAGCCTATGCTGCGGCCGCTATTGGCGATACTAGTACAGGTATGGTAAGTAAACATTACGCACCACAATCAGATGCTACGATGGATAAGATTAATAATGCGGTAAGTGATCGACTTAATCGTATTGCGGAGATGAATTAATGGTACATACAGTTAATGTTAAAATTAAGGTTACATCTTCTGAAATTGACGACATTATGTGTACAGCAATTGAGGGCGGTATTAATTACTGGTGTGATGGTTATTATGGATCTGGCGGCGATTTTTCATTGCTGCCAGAAAACCAAGTAGAAATAAAATACGAATGGGAACATTTAGTATATAACGGCTACTTGACAATGATAGAAGATGGTAATATTGAACACAAACTCGATCAAGAAAAGTTTATGAAAGGATTGCAAATGTATATTGATAAGCATAATGTTACAACAATAAACCAGCCATGTGGATTAGCTAGTAAATACACCACTATTGACACAGGCGATATTGATGCTGATGGCGCAGATTGTATAGTCCAGTATGCGTTATTTGGCGAATTAAAATATTGTTAATATAATGGATAAATATAAGTTTAATATATTAGGAATAGCTAATTGGTTTCCACAAAACTGCAAAGCATCTGGAACAGCTTTGAGCGGTGCATATGGCCAAATAACTAAATGTCTATCTGATCTAGATGATATATTTTATGTGCGTGAAAATATTGATGGGACCAGTTCATTTTATGTCTCATCTGGAGAAAGATGGGGTTGGAAAACTCATGGCAGAGTTTCAAAGCGACATCAAATATTAGAATTATGCGTGCAAGATGATATTACACAGACCAGAAAAGATTATATATGGTATATTACTAAGCAAGCGGTTTTAGATGATCCTTTACGAAGATCATTAATTTGGAATACTAAACTAACCGCTGAATGGTGCGAGCAATTTGTGTATAGATAAGAAAAATAAAATTAATTGTGTTGTTGGGAACACACACTTCATTTCTTCATTTTCTTCATTATTGAATATATTTCACGACTAATAATGAAATAATGAAGTCACTTTCTCCGACGCGTTAAAACTCTTCTTCAATCGTCATACTAATATCAAAAACACTAGACGCAACTTGCGTTTGTTTTAAACTATCTTGTTTAAAACGTGCAAATATAAAATCCGATGCCGAAGTGCTAGTTGAATCAGATGAAAAAATAAATGGCAACAATGGACCTTTTGTTCGATTCCAAACATCAGCAACAACAGAGTCGGATGCTGGCGTTTCTACGCTGTAATCACTTGGCATAACATCACTTGATTGTAAATGCGTAAAAGTCATATCATATGACATACGGCCACCATACACATAATAGCTTTGATTTGCCGTCAAAAACGGACTTTTATTTGTTGAGCTAATGAATGTTTTGCCTAAGTGCGTTGCGGTCCCAAAACGCTGTCCACCTACAGATTCAGATATATTGACACCATCAAAAACTATTTTACGTGTTAATCGTACAGATGGACCCGCTGGTGGAGTGTAATGTTCACCAATCAACACGCATCCCACGGTTAAATTGTTAGATGAATTAAAATTGTTTGAATTTGTACCTTCAAATTGTATTCCGATAAATCTATGCGAAGTAGCAGCGATAGTGACAATTGTAGATCCATTTGCGCTAGGAGTAACAATATTATTACTAACAGATCCATTAAGAACTTCTGTCGTTGCTGGTGTTGTATGACCAGTAGCAAAATCCTCATTATTTACGTGACTTTCCGTATCTGAATGACCTAATCGAATTCTTGCTTCTGCATCACTCATATTATGATTTAAAATTGCAATAAAATCAACTGAAAACCCACCGCCTGTATCATAATTAATTAAGACATGATCAGCTGTATTTGTTTTTGTAACAAATTCAACTTGATTGGTAGGTCTAAGATCAAATAAATCTGCCTCGGTTGTATTATTATTAGTGCTAGTGATTAAATTGGTTCCACCAACTATATCTGCATTACCATCTTGTGCAGTGCCTGTAGCTAGTCGATTATTAATATGATCTACATAAAATCTTGGTTGTGCTACATCAACAAAACTCATTATCCTACCTCTCTTGCTGTTATATTTATTTTACCTAATGAACGTTTTGTTTCAACGATCATAAAATATTTACTTGTATTAAAAGCATCATCAAAAGCATCAACTGGCATATTGGTAAAATTAATAATATCGCCAGTTTCTAATTGCGCACCTTTTACCATATTTACTACATCACACGTAACAATTATTTTAAAATCACCAATAATATTATCGTAATAAGAATAAAAATCAGCATTACAATCTGATGCTGGTGTTGATGCAGCTGTACCAACATTCATATCTAAATCAACATTAGCAATATTTTGTTTTTCACCATGATTGTATTTTTTTCTAATCGTAGAATTTTCAGATGTTACCGTATTATAATATCGATTATTTATTGCTGGATGTGGATTATTATTTATAGTCATTTTTGTAATGACTTCATCTAAACCAGTAGTGCTTACGTTAATATTTTTTATATCAAATTTAGTTATTTCTAATACATCACCATCAGTGCGCATTGTATTATATTCGCTTGTTTGCAATACGTGAATTAATTTTAAATCACCATCAGCTGCAAACTTATATACAAATCCAAATTCATATGCCATTTTATCTAAGATATTTTTTAATGGTATTGGTTCTAATTGCCAATATCTTATCTTCCAATTATTTTGATTTGTACCACCAGCGCTTGTTCTTCTATCATGGTATAAACTTGTAAACCCTATAGGAGCGCTTTTACGATGACCAGCAAATCGCACCAACAGATCTCTAAATGCTTCGATTCCCCAAGCTATTGGAGTACTTCCACCTGTATATGATTCTGGTAGTCCATTCGTACCTAAATATAAATGATCCATACTGGATGTATTATTCATTGATATTGAGGTACGTCCAGCGCTGTCTTCAAAAGATTCTTGTATATCTAAATAAACTAAAAAATCGGTTATTAATAATTCTAATGACCTATTTGCACCAGTAGACGAAATTGTACTACTTAGATTTACAGTATTGAAATTATTATCGCTAAGACTAAATCCTAATGTTGCATAACTATTATCTGAAACAGCATTACTATTTGATAAAGATCCATCTGTTAAACTAATATTATTATAACCACCCGGTATATTACCGTTAAAAAAATCACCAGAAGAACCACTAAAATTTATTCTTAATGTTAATGCAACATTACCAGATTGATTTGGAGTAATTACTGATCCTAAAATGTCAAAATCAGAGTCATTTACTTTAGATAATTCAACTGCAAAATTTGCAAAAAAGTTTTTAACTGAAGCTGATTGACTTGATACAAATGTGTGCGCTATTCCACCGGAATTATAACTATTTAATAATAAATTTTTTGCATTGGTATATGAAGTTGATCCATCAGAACTGAGTGATGTTGCATTTAATCTAAAACGCCGTCTTAATTCTCTGTTAACTAAACCAATGTTAACATTTGCATCAAACTCTGCTTCTTGATTTTTTGTTGCTGCTGTATAATTATCTGATTTAATCGGTAAAAATGCATCGGCGCTTCTATCATAATAATGCGGATATATATTTGTAGATGATGTTGGTACAATGATTAAATGATCTGTTGTTGTCCCGCGATGTTTAAACGGCGCTGGAAATAAAAGATTAGAAAAATTACGCACCAATCCTTGATCTAGATTTGGATCATAATCTCCATACACTACAGGTTGATAAATATTATTATCAGTTTTTGTTTGTGGAAATTCAATATTTTCCCAAGGCCTTTGTGAATTAATTTGTAAAGTTAATATTTTGTTTTGATCAACTTTTATATCTACAATTTTACCCGTAAATATTTGCTGACACTCTGATAATGCATTGACGTGTTGATATTGCGCATAAACTTGCACATTTCTATTTAAATAATTATTTGTCCCATTAAAAATTATTTTATATAACTCAGAACTATATAAGTTAATGTTTGCGCATTTTAAAGTTATATTACTTGTGCTACTTGTACCATTGGTAATATTAATACTCTCTCTTATTACAATGCCTTTATTTAACACATTGCCATGATATACATAAGTATCAACTACTGTATCTCTAAAACTTAAATTAAAAGCGTGTATAAATTCTGTAAAACCATTTATGCTCCAAGCCGCATTATTAATAGTTCCAGAGTTATTATTGCCACTAAAATCGCTTACAGTAGTTCCATTACCTTCGTTTAACTTCCAATACCCCTGTAAGCCTAAAGCAGTGCTATCGATTAATCTTTTATAATAATAAGCAATTTGTGCAGCTGTTCTTGTTGAATTCCACACACGCACATGAGCAATTTCACCATCAAAATCACCAGCCTGTTCAAAGTTAGCACCAATATTAACAACACCAGATCCACCACCAGATGGTCTGTTAGACACATTAGAAGTTGAAGTACCAATTTCTACCCCATCCACGTAATATCTTAAAATAGAATTTGCATCATCTCTAGTCGCAGCCACATGATGCCAATTATTTGCTGTAATTGCGCTTGTTGTAACAGTGTTAGCTACATTTTGACCAGTGCCGTATTGATATTTAACTCTTAAACCATTATGTCTTAATGCTAGTTGAAAATTTGTATTTTTAGCTGAAGTTGAACCATCATTACCCCGTTCTATAATTACTTGTGTTCCAGATGATGAACTGTATACATCTGGTTTTATCCATGCTTCTAAAGTAAAATTTGTATAAAGTCCTAATACGTTACCAAAAGATACGTGATCATCTGTACCATCAAACTCTAAACATTCAGAATTATCCGCTGTAAAATTAAAAAGCCAATTTTCATTTATATTTGTTGTTTTAGGGGCGTTGGATAAAGCCATTAAGCTAACTCTTGATTTGCGGCTCTTTTAATTTGTGGTAATAAATTATCTCTAATAAACTCGTCATTACCAATCATATTACCTTGAATATTTACAGTAACACCCCCCGGAGCTTGACCAGAATTCATATCTGCAAGGTTTTGAACTCCAATTCTATTGACAGCCGATCTTTGCATTACAAACTCACCAGCTTGTGCTAAAATAGGCACATTGTCTTGGCCTTGAACTATACCACCTGTAGCAAATTTTTGAATACCATTTTGTTTAATTAAACCACCTGTATGAGCCATTGAAGCCATACCACCAAACGCACTTAAAATCATGCCTACGCTACCAGCTGGGGTTCCAGCACCTATGGTTGCCATTAATCCACCAAGCACTTTTAAGACTTGTCCAGTTCGCTGCGCTAATGTCATTTCTTCTTGACCAAGATTATTAAATGCAGCACTTAATGCATTAATTGACCCAGATACTTGTTGTGCTATTGTACCAATATCATTCATATTTTTTTTAGTCAAATTATCAAGTGCATCTTGTTCTGCGGTTACATCAACTAATTCTGTTTTTTTATTAAATAAATCAACAAATGCTGATGCTAATGTTTGTGTGTTTGTTATTGAGCCTTCAGTAATACCAGCTGCTAATTCTTCTGCACTTACACCAGCATTTAACGCTTCTATATAATCACTATAACTTCCAGCTGTTCCACCAATTGCCTTCGCTAGATTTTGTGCTAGCTCAGATTTTATACGCATTTTTTCTATTTCAGATTGTGATACACCATCTAATTCAGCTTGTATCAATAATGCTTCTTGTTGTACGGCATTGACCGCATCTAAACGTGTTAATGATTCTATGCGATTTCTTTCATCTAATCTTAGTTGAATTTTTTGTAAACGTATGGCTTCTTTTTGAGCAGCAATATTTTCTTTTATTATCGTATCTGCTTCAAGTTTATCTAATCGTATTTTTTCTTTTTTACGTCTGTTTTGCTCTATTAAATTATCTATAGCATTTAATCTTTCAACTTCAACTTGAGTTAAGGCACGTTTTTCATTTATAAGTGTTCTTGTAGATGCTTTATCTAATTCTGTAGTCTGTTGCATCGTAACCAATCTAATAAGTAATGCATCTTCAGACTTTTCTATACTTTCTTTTAAATTATCTGCTGCTTTTTGTTGTTGTTCGATTGCTTCAGCTGCTTCTTTACTACTACCAACAAGCTTTAAATTTTGATCTGCAAAATCTTGAACCACTTCATTGAGTGGACGCACACTTTCCATAACGTCATCTGCTTTTTCACCAAATAAACCAAACGCATCTGCTATTTCAGTAAAAATTAATGCAAGTCCTGTTCCAGCCATAATTAATAAGTTAGTCTTCATTGCAGCACTTAATGTTGCTGTTTGAAACGCTGCAAAAGCTGCACCAGCTGCATATACTGTAAACGCAGTTGCAACGCCCATAATTATAACTTTTGCGCGTCTAGAATTACTTAAAAAATCAACAATACCTAAAGTAGCATCTGCTAAAGGAATTAAAAATTCACCAAGCTCTTCTGATAAATTTTGTAGGTTACCTTGAGTAGCACGTAATCGATTTGCAAATTCTAAATTTGTTCTTTCTAAATCACCAATTGCATCAGTAGAACTGTTAAATATTATATTTAATCTAGATAATATTTTTGCTGTTTCACTTATCTCACCCTTACCATCACTTAATCCTAAATTAAATGCTTCTTGTTTTATTCGCGCTTCTGTTAATGAAATTGCTAGCTCTCTAACTGCTTCGTGATTACCTACGATTGCACTGGTAAATCGATTAGCAACATCTGCTGTCGCTACGTTTTGAAATGATCCAACATCTAAACTAAGTTGAGCAATACTTTTTGATAATTCACTTGCCTGTTTTCGTGTAAATCCCAATGGCACAAACGTATCCTGTAGAGATGCCAAAAGATTAATAATGTTTGATTGTGCAATACCAAACGATGATTGAATTGATCTGGCAAAAGCTTCTCCATCATTTGCAAAATCACCAAAAACTGTTCTAAATTTATTTAAATCTTCTCTGGCATTTGATGCTTGTCGAATAAAACCGCCTAAAGCTCTAACCGTACCAAAAACAGCAAAGCTTACCAACAACATATTATTTCTTAAAGCTGATACTTCTCTACGAAATGTTGCGGTTACATCTTTACCTTTGTTTGCATCTCTCGCAAACTTTCTTGTTTGTTCTGATGTGCGTTGTATTTCTTGTTTTGCGGTTGCAAAACCTTTTGTTCTGACTTCTATTATAAATTTAGGCATTATGTTTTATGGTTGCGTTAAACTCATCATCTATACTGGAAAAGATGACTATTTTATTATATTCAGCTTCGTCTAAAGATCTTGCCAGTGGTAATTTAAATCGCTTATATGCCATATACTCTTCAATATTCATTACGACTTCATTGGTAAAAAAGTATGCTGGGTTTGCGCAATGGATTAAATTAAAATAACATTGTTGCCCTAATGTAAATTTTTTTTCCACATCTTCTGCAATGATACGATCTATCTCGTTCCATAGCTCTAATTCATTATACCATATGTATTTGCCTAATGTTGGACTAACGGCTTTATATGGAAAAATCATGTCATTTGCATTGTGTCCTTTGACACTAAACCATAATGCAATTCGATGAATTAAGTCTTTTTTTTACCGGGACCTTTTTTGTATTTATTATATATAGCGATCAAAACTTCATCAATTTGATTGTCATCCAGCTGAGATAATTCCTTGTCGGGATTTGATAACGCAAAATTCATAATCCATTCTAAAACATCATAAAATCCTTTAGAACGCATTTCGCCTGTTTTTAAATCTACAGCCGCTACTTCTAATCGATGAAGTGATCGTCTATCTTTAAAGGTAAGTTCACGACACTGAAATGTGCCATGATCAGTTTTTACTGTCATGTAATACTAACTTTAAGTGTGCCGAATAAAAGCTTTTGTTCAACATCGTACATCATTGCAGCCTGTTCGTTTAAGCTCATTCCGGTAATTATAGCCTTGTCGCAATCAAATGCAAAATTATCAACTTGAGCCATATCGAAATCACTTCGATCTGACATATGATTTGCTAATCCAGTTTGTGCTGATGCATTCATAAAATTACCAAGTAAATCTTTAGTAGAAAGATCCAGTTTAACTGTAGAACTCAATGTGCATATTGGACCTTCTGGAACACTACGACTTATGGTATATGGTCTATTATTGTTTGGATCATATCCAACATAATCAGCTGGATTTTCTATATTTAAATTAAAACTTGCGACTACAGGTGCTGTAACACCAGCAATCTTTCGATATGAAAGATCATGTATAGTAGTCATTCCACTAGTTATCGGCGCAGTAACTGTGCCGGGTGCGTGTAAAAAATTTGGTAAATATCCGGTTTTAAATGTTACACTGTATTTCAATCTACCGCCATCGGATGCAGCATCTGCAAAAACAGAAAGTGCTGTTACAGTGCAGCCAAACAATTCAACGCAACCATTACTGGTTGTTGGAGATCCAGCATTATCTGTGAGTTGCGGAGAAATTAATTTTATTGTATAAGTTCGAGTTGCACCCGCATTTGTCATTCCATGAAATAAATTTGGAGCTGTATAACTATCGGACACCGTAATAACATCACTAGCGTGAGCGGTATGTAACACCCCTTCAAACAAGGTTCCTACTGTATCATTGTATAATCCAGTTGCAGTTATTTCTGATGCTGTATTTTTATTACTTGAATAAATTTCTGCAAAGTCTGCAACAAATTTACCAGATTTAGCTGATAGGTCTTGATCTGGTGTAAACGTTGGTAGACTTACGCTATCAGTAAAAAGTTGTGTTGGATCATCAATTGGATCCCCAAGTGTTGTTTCAGCCTTAATTGCTATTCCAAAATCGTTGGGTTGATGTGCTGCATTGTTATTAGCCATAATTATTTACCTTTTTTTACCTCTTCTACATAATTTTTTGCGACTTCTGGAATCATATCAACATCTACAACTTTACCTTCGTTAAGCTTGTTCCAGTTTTCGCGTGAAAAACCACTGTGACTATTAAACTTTGGCACAGCTTCTACTTTATTTTTTTTCTTTAGTTTCATACAACCTCTAATACGTTTGCTATAAATGTTGCTTCTATTACTCGCATTTCGGATGACACATCATCGTTTTCTGATTGATAATTAATTGACTCTAATCTAGCATTAAAAAATCGCTCTCCATTACTATCAGTGTATTTTGTATTATTTCTAATCAATCTTTTTAATCTTTCAATAATTGAGCTTAATTGATCAATATGCGATTCTTTACCGTATTGACCACCAATCATCCTATAATATTGAATTAACACTTCATATTCGCGTATATGGCCAGATGCAAGTTCTTCAAGGCTGTTGTCACTGACAGGACGTAAGTTAAACCAGTTTGTACCACGCTCAACGTAATCTAAATCAAAACTTACATTTTGTGTAAACTCTGCATTTAATAAAGCTTTTAAAGGACTTAAAATATTAACATCTAAATTATTTGTAAATGTAATAGCCATTAACGATAAATCTGACCAGATTTAATTGATCCAATCTGTATATCAGAGCTTTGAAATGTAACACTAAATTCATCACCAGTAACATAAACACCCGGACTCCATAGCACTTGTGCGCCATAGGCAAATTGTTGATACGATCCATTTATTGTTTCTGCATCAACTGTTTTGTGCATACGTAAACCATCATCATTTTTTATAAAGACATCATACTTTACTGTACTTGTAGTACCAGGGGAAAAAGTTCCGCCTGTGCTTATGACTAATCTAACTTCATCATAATCAACACTGGGTGGACCATGAAGTTTTATATCTTGTGGAAAACCGGTTGTAGATGAATCAATTAAAACAACATTTACTATACCATCTTCACTCTTATTTGTTGTTTCATTCCACAGTGCAAACTCACCACGTTTTAATCGGTCAAGTAAACCAGTACCATCGCTATTTAAGGCCATTTCATAAATTTCTTGACCTTTTTCTGTATCAACACGTCTAACTAAATCCGCAGCTGCAAGTATTGCATTTATACGAATTAAAACAAAATCATATTCTCTTGCATGAGCGCCTTGTAAATCTGAATTATTTCTTTTAAAAATATTTCTGTTTGTTAAATAACTTCTGATAAAATCAGAGCTTTCATTTACAACCGCTTGTTTTAACGTTGCAAAGTCTTGCGACTCTTCCCAGTTCCGTGAATTCATATCTGCAACGCTGGATCCGCCGATAAATACATCTAAACGATCCGAAGCTGCTTGGTATGTCCACTCATTCATTGCATTTGGAGTATCACTTACATACGTTTGCTCTGCGCCATCCATATATAACTGACTTACAAAACCACTGTTATGTAAAAAATATAAATTAGTAGTCCCACTTTCTACAAAATTACCGGGTAAAACGCGTTTACGATCATAAGAATCTATATCGCAAATAGCCTGTAAATCGGTTGTAATATTACAAAATGCTTCAAATCTACTCATGCTTCAGCCATCTCTCTTTTAGTGGTTAAAATGGTTACATCTGGTACAGGTGCGGTGTTAATTAATGCAAGCATATAGGCAAACGTTTCAGGAAATTCAGATTCAAAATCTCTTATGCGTTTTTCTAATGATTTTAACTCACGCATGACCTGTAAAACCCTTTCAATTTTTTCTGCGTCATCCATACTTAGTTACTATCTCCATAAAATGTTCGGGTGTCGCCTTGCCTTTGTATGTGTTATAATATTTTTTATAATAATTTGCTTGGTCTATTAAACTTTTTGGTAGTGGTTTAGGTACACGTCTGTAATGAAGTCTGCACATAACTATTTGAGCAGCTAAGTTTGTTGTTAATATAAATTCCCATTTTTTTTCATTGGGATTTGTAAAGTGTGACCAATCTAGCTCACACACTTCAGCAACTTTTTTCATTAGCGATTCACGATATTTTAAATAGTTATTTATCATATCTAAACAGGTGAACGGTTCGCACTGAAACACGCCGCGAGCTGGTCCTTTAATCTGCTTAAGATACACGTATTTACTTTCCACTAACCCCGTATTGTAAACTAATTCAAGTGCTTTGTTGGAATTATACTTATCGCCTAGTCTGGTTAAGACTTCATCAATAAGCTCAATCATCTGTTTTTGGTCGATCAACTGGTCACACCCTCACTTTCACTTTTTTTTGCCCATCTTTCTTTTTTTCTTTTTAGTAAAACCTATTTTTTTACCGTATCCTTTACCTTTTGGCATTATGCTCTCCTTACTCTTTGACGTGTTTTTTTACTGTATTTTGCACGCTGCTTACCTTTTTTGCTTGCAGCACGCTTTCTTCTATTTTCATACGCTTTTTCTGATGCTGTCATTCCTTTACGAACACTAGCTGGTAAATATCTACCGCGTTTTGATCTTGGTTTTTTAGCATCACCTTTTGAAACGTATCCCCAATCTTGTTTACTCCATTTTCTTAAACTTCTTTGTGATTTTTTTAAGGCCATTATCTGTATCCACCACCAGCTTTTTTATATGCTCTCGCTAATAATTGTGCTTTTCATTGTCGCGCTGACCATTGGCCAGCCCTACCTCCTTTACTCCCAGCCTTGATTCGGTAAAACAATCTTTTACGAAGCGCTGGCTTGGTGTAGTTACCCGCTTCATTTACCCTTGATTTAGTTCTTTTTTTACGTGCCATTTATCACCACTGACGACAGCTCCAATATCGAGCTGTTAATTTATTTCTTTTAGTTGCCGGACTATCACACTTATGCCTTGCACGAAATGATTTACGTCTAGCTGGATTTGATTTTCGTATACGCATATTCGGATCACCAAATCGAACTAGCTTTACTCTGTTTCCACTTTTAGCTAATACAGCAAATTTTTTACTTTTACCGGGAGTTCTTTTTGGACGATTATATCCAGAAAATCTTTCACCACGATATGTTATCAATCTGCTTCACCACCCATAACTTCAGCGATCGCATCTGTACACGCATCAACCATTTTCTTATAGAATGCAATTTCTTCTGCTTCGGACATTTGTGGTAAATTCGTAGCAGCTGCAAATTTCTTAGCCAAGGCCATTTCAAATTTTTCAGATTTAATTTTATCCATCAGCTCTTTCGTAAACATCGCAATAATTTTTTTTGCAAACTTTTTCATATTATTTCCTTATTTTAACGATTTTGTAACTCAAGTATATAATGGTCATAATCGCGACAATGCCTTGCAATAATAAATTTATTTCTGCAAGATATATTCCGTAATTCGCGAATGATAAACTCGAGACTTTCAAACTATCCATTACAAACCTTTGCCATTTAGTCGGCCCTTTAAATAATTAAGTGAATCGGTGACATCATTGACCTCACCAATAATGATATTGTGCCGTTTTTCAGCATTTTCAATTAGCTTTTCAGATCTTCTTTCAGCATTATCATCAGATTTATTATGTCTTTCAATTAGCTTAACAACGATTTGTGTTTGTGATTCGATTTCTTTTAATATTTCAGCAATAGCTGAACTTTGTGATTCATTCTCTACACGCAAATTTTCTAGAGATTGAGCTTGAGAAGTTGCTCGGGTATTCATAGTGTAGATCAGCCATAAAAAACACGCTACAATACAACCTGTAAGGCCAATATCACCATAAAGAGAAGCAAATTCACCTAGCATTATTTAGTCTCTACGTTTTCATAGCGCAAATGATTTAAGCACCAATTTGTACCTTGCTTAATCGCGCCGTAATAAAAATGTTCTACGGAATCTTGGTCAACAATCGTAATTACTGGTTGTTCGTTATCTGGATTTAATTCGTATCCAGCTATGGACCAACCTGTGCATCCAGTTATAGTAATAAAAAATGCTATGCAAACAGTTTTCATCGCAACTCTACCTTGTTTTCGACTAACCTATGTTTAACTAAATCGAAACGCCCAAAACCTTCACTAGATTTTTCTGATACTTGTTTTACGTATTCTTTTTCAATTGTTGGTAATGAATTAGATGTTTTTACAATTGCGCCGTCAACAACTAAAAAATATTTTTTAGATGCTGGATACGTAATTTCATTTGACTCAGAAATGTACTTTTTTTGACCGGGATTTTTATTATAATAAATCGCCACATCGTAGTCTTGAGCGTTTCGTCTTACTAACATTTAATCAGCTGGCTCCATTGCTTGTTTTAGATCCTTTACGCCTTGCTGATGCTTATCTTTAAAGACTTTTAATGTGGCAGTTAGCTGCTCATTAACGTGGATGTTAGTAGCGAGTTTATTGTTTAAATCATTTACATGATCTTGGAACCTAGCAACTTTACTTGCTAGTTCTTTTTGTGAGTCTGTCATATCTTCGATTGCGTATTCAACGCCATCTAAAGATAACATTGGCTTTTCTTTTTTTGTTTTAGCCATCGTGTCTCCTGTGTTAGTTAATTAAAGTTTATTTGCTTTAGTTAATAAATCTTCTTTGCTTTCATCTAAGTTGTAGCTAACACTATTAATAGATAAATACTTTTGTAGCTGTGTTTTTGTCCAACTATCACTAGGTTTTCCACTTGGATAACCATTTGTTGATATAAAGTATGCTTCTTTGCAATCTGCATCAAATAAAGCATCTGCAATCTTTTTTACCTTTGCATCTTCATTAGTCCAATTTGAATTAGGATTTACTACATGGCGATGATAACTGGTAGCACCAATTTGTGAACCACTATCCATTACCTTTGTTGCTGTTCTAACTTGAATTGCAAAACTTCCTACAACTTCTATTTTGTCTACTTCGACTATTTTTTTTAAAGCCATAAAGACCCCCTTGTTTTTATTTCCACTTAATTATCCAATTAAGAATTAAATTATATAAGTTATTGTAAATGTTAATGTATTTGAAGCAACATCAGTATTTGTATAGTTAACAAAAGCTCTGTCTCCATTACCATCATTATAATAAAATGTTAATCGGTCTTGTGTAGCATCACCTAAAGCATAAATCATAGTGCTTTCACTAAAAGCTGTAAATCTAAAATTTGCAACTCCAGTTGGAAAACTACTTGTTGCAAAGTTAAATGGAACACCACTTAAAATAAATGGGTCTGTACCTCCTCCAGAATTATCAAATCCAACATGACCTTCAAGTGTAACAACATCGCCTATTCTAGTATATACTGCCCTTGTTACAGTTATAGAACTTGGTGCATGACCACTTGCAGAAACAAAAGCTGGTGTCCAAGTACCTTCTTCATAAACTAAACCATCACTATCGCTAGGAGCATTTTCTATAGTAGAGCCACTAACAGTACCATGTAAATCATTACCAGATTTATCAAGCCACTTATCTGATGCTATTCCAGAACCATCATACTCTGCTACTGCACCAGCGGGATAAACTAATACATCATCTATTTCAAATGCTACTCCATTCATACTTCCCATAGCAGTAGTAGTTCCAAGCTGAAGCTCTGTTCCACTAGCTAAAAATGTTCCAGTAAATGTTTGTTCTGTTCCAGTTGGGGTAAACTCAAAAGTATTTGCAGTATTATTTAGAGCAGTGCCAATTCTTATAGCTGTAGAAGAACCAGCATTTAATCTTGCTTTTAAACTAAAACCATATTCTTTACCTTTAACTAATACGTTACTTAAAAAAGCATAATCATCATTGCCATTTCCCAATAAATACATCTTACCAGATACAGTTGAATTAATATTAGAACCAGCTAAATATGCAAATCCCCAATTTGCTGAACCACTCATATTAGAATCAGTACCAGTAACAATAGAGGTAAGATTAGCACCTTTATATTTAAATGGTACACTTGCACCAGAATACACTTCTTTTGCTTCTGTAGCTGTTAAGGCTTTATTGTAAAGTCTAACTTTTTGTATTTCGCCAAGAAAAGGATAATATTCTCCACCAGTATCACCCCATCTACCAATAGTTAAAATACCACTTTGAACTTCTGGAGTAATTGTCTGAGTTTCAGTATCTACTAATGTTCCATTTACATATAATTTTAAATTACTTCCATCGGCTGTAAAAACCACATGATACCACTCACCAACAACTAATTGAGATGAAGTGACAGCAGTATTTGCACTAGAACCATTTGCGACATAAGCATTTATTACACCTGCATCAGTAATATTTAATCTATATGGAGTAGTAGCTGCGCCTGTACTATCTGCTTTATTAACCAGCTCTTGAAATGTATCAATGGCTTGTGTTTTAAATAAACATTCTATTGAAAGGGCATCTGACAAATCTAAAGCTGCATTATCAGCAATATCTATTTGGTCATTCGTACCATCAAATCGATAGTAAGGTGAACTCATGGAATTGGCTGTACTGTTCGGTACATTTTGAGCATGGACATAGGCTTGTGAATCTTGAGCCATATAAACATCAGTTACATCTGCATTTCCTAATGTTACTGTATTATCGCCTTGTGCAGTTACATCAGCACCAATAGCAATTTGATTTGTTGCAGATGCAGATGAACCAGCAACACCTTTTCCTATAAAAGTATTAAATGTTCCAGTAGTAATATCATTAGTTCCAGTTGAGCCAGTTCTATATCCTAGAAAAGTGTTATAGTCTCCATCAGTTATTGCAGTTCCACTTAAACTCCCCACAAGTGAGTTCTGAACACTTCCACTAGATGCACCTAAAGCAAGTCCACTTTGAAAACCAATAAGAACATTATCATCTCCATAAACATTTGCTTTACCAGATTCATGCCCTATATAACAGTTTTGTGTTGCACCAGAGCCAGAATTGTTACCAGCTAAATATCCAAAAATTGTTGTGTTATTAGCACCACCATCATTGTTTGACAATGAAATGCGAGAGTTGTTATCAATCAACATATTAGTAGTCGTTGAAGTACTGTTATAAGTAGATGCAGTAGCAAATCCAATACTTGTAGCGTGATTTCCTACTCCAGTTCCACCACCAATATAAATTGTATTTGTTGAGCTTCCAGATTGAGCATACATTAATGTTACTGGCTCTTCTGCTTGCTTGTAATGAAGCATACCAATTCTAGCTTCTTTAGTAGCGTTATCTGAATCTGCAACATCACTCATTGTTAATTGAAAAGCATCAGCATCACCTACTATTTCCATTTTAGCGTGAGTTGGGGTACTTGTGCCAATTCCTAACTTTCCATCCTTATCAAGAGTCATATTAACAGAGCTAGAACCTCCAGAACTTGTGGAGAATTGAATTTGACCATCATCTTTATTAGTAGTATCAGCACCACTTGCTCCAGATATTTGAGCAACAACAGTACCATTCCATTTAAAATTTATATTTCCTAGACCTTGGTCTGCTCCAGACCTATTAGCATCTAAATTTAAAGCAACAGCTGAATTACCAGTATTTTCTGCTGTTATAGCAGTTGAAGTAGCACTTTCCAAATTTAACATTACTGACGGAGACGCAGTTCCAATTCCTACATTTCCACCAGCAGAAATTTGCATCCTTTCTGTATTATTAGTAGCAAAAAGTGTAGCAGTATTTTCTCTGTTCCATATGTTTGCTTGTTCAGAACCATCAAGACCGACTAATAAACCATCATCATGTGATGTTCCAGTAGTCGTATTTGTAAAATGAGCGAATACTTGACTTGAATCCCCTTCATGTAAATGTAAGTGATTTGCTGTTGGACTAACTCCAATTCCAAAATAACCAGAACTACTTATTGTTACATCTGTCGCACCATCACTTGTACCAAAAGTCATAGCATTTGTACTATGATTATAATTTATTAACCCAGCTATTGAACCATCTGAAAAAATAATTCCAGATTGTTTGTCATTTGGGGTTAATAATTCCATATATGTATGGTCGTTTTCTTCAACTAATAAGCCTACATTTGCATCAGCAGAAGCAAGACTTGCATCTGAAGTCATTATGTGAACAGTTCTTTCTGGAGATCCAGTTCCAATTCCAATTTTTGAATCTATTATTTGCAAAGGTTCATTCAATGTGCCATCTTTTGTAACACCAAATTTCATGTGACCAGAATCAGCGTCACTTGCATCCCATGTTGAGATCCTTCCAATCTCATTAGTGTCATTATAGAAGCGTATTATAGAAATTGGACTCCCATTACTTGTCGCAGAAGTTCTTTTTAATTCAATATTTGGGTAATTACCTTCAAATCTAGCATACATATCACTAGAATCTTTGACATGAAATAATCTGTCTGCAGAAGTTGTTCCAATTCCTATGTTACTGCCATCTATAACCATAGCTGTACCAAATGTACCAGCATCACTTGTTTTAAATTCGACTATTGAGTTTCTTGAACCATCTGTAACAGTATTAAATCCAGATAATAATGAAAAACTTGTTCTTTCTTGAGAATCAGTTAATAATCTATGAGACAGCCTAACTCTATTTGATGTATTTGCACTTTGTGTACTTGTTAAATAAACTAATTCTGCTTCTGCTCCACTTCCAGCAATTTCAAGAGCTTTAGCTGGAGAATCAGTATTAATTCCAATACCAGTTGATTTAGCATACATAATATCAGTACCACCAGCACGAAACTCCATAATATCTGTATTATGGTTATAGTCTATTCTACCTACACCTCTAGTAGTATCTGAAAAGAAAATACCATTTCTTTTAGCTGTACCAGTAATAAGATTTATCCTAGCATCTAAACTATCTTCAAAAATTGCAGTATCTCCAGAATCAGTACCAGCACCAGATACTTCAGATGTTCTAACATGAAGAGTGTTTACTGCTGATGTAACTCCAATTCCTACTCGTGAATTAGTAGTATCAACAACAAATATGTCGCCACCATCTCCGTTTTTACGAACTAAAAATGCTTCCGTATTTGTTATGTCAATAGTTGATGTACCCTCTATAACCTCAGATAATGTAAGTGATATACCGCCAGAAACCGATAAATCACCTGTGATAATTAAATCACCATCAACTGTACCGCCATTACCAAGGTCTTGCGGATTGGACGACCCCATTGGATTAAACATTAAATCTCCACGGTCCTTACTGATCCAGTTGTTGTACTGGTCGAGTTGTAATTAAAATAAACTGTATTTCCAAGTCCGCGTGGAACTGTTAAAAACACCATTGTATTTTTTGGTAAAATAATATCATTTGAATTGTTAACGTCTGTACCAGAAGTTGAAAAACTAAAATAAATTTCAACAGCGCTGTAAACCCCAAGCGTGGATGTCATATTTGCCAAAGCTAGATGCGTAGTGTTCGTAACGTCTACGCTTGAGCCAGCTGTGCCAACACCATTAACACTCCAACCGCCACCTACGGTAACGTTTAGTGCTTCCTGTACCGATCTTTTATGTAAGTCTGCCATAATATCTCCTAACTAGATTTTCTGTAAACTAATGCAAAGTCACCACTAGCAACTGCAACGCTGGTCCACTCACCATAAATAGTCTGACCAGATGGTATTGTAACATCTGTTAATGTGTCCCAAATATCTGTATCGCTTGATGTAGCCGTAACTACACAATCTGTTGATAACGCTTGGATTGCAACGTAAATGTGTGTATTGACAGTAGCATTAGTTACATAATCATAACCGCCGCCACCTAGTCTATTACTAGACTCTTGAGATGTATATCTATGTAGATTTGATGTTCCCATTGATTCTCCTAATCTCTAAGGTTAATGGACAACCGTGAACGAGCCATATTTAAAACTTATTTTTTCTTTGGCATCTTCTTTGGTGCTGGTTTTTTACTTTGTTTGACAATACGTGGACCGCCAAATTTATTTTTTAATACTTCATAGCCATCGTTAACAAGTTCTTGCGCTTCTTCGCGAGATCCACAATGGCAATAATGATTTTCTTTTTTTAATACAATCATAATTTTTTCCTTATACTACTAATACAAAAAGGGACGACAAAAGCCGTCCCTTTTCATTACGATACAACAAATCGTTTACGGATTTAAAAACTCAATTCCTTTAACGTGATTTGATGTTGTTACAACTGCGCCATAAATTAAATCAGCAACCACCTTGGTGCCAAGAAAATCTACAGAATATTCGCTCTGTAATCTGATATCTTGTTGCACAGCAATCGCGATCGCATTTTTATGGACAAGGTAACCGGCGTGTGTACCAGTGCTTGCAGAAGTTGCAATTAAACTTGAAGTAAAAACTGGTATTCCAAAAAGTCGGCCTACCTCTCCAGTTTGCATGACAGAGTTATCTGCAAATCCAGTTGGAACGATATTTCCTAACGAACCAGAAGTTGCGTAATTCGCTGGACTATTCGGTGCAGCAATAAACGCTTTTGAGTTCATTAGATCAGCAAAGATCAACGGATTGACAAAAAACGCACATTCTTCTTTTGGTATGTCATTTGACATCAACGTACCAAGCGCGGTTTCTACATCGGCATTTGACATTGAATTATCAGCTGCTAGCGATTGAGTTGTACCCAAAGTTCTTAACAAAGCTTCTATTTTTGTGTCAACTGCTTTTGATAATCCATATGCCATTGATTGAGCATACTTATCAAAAAGCTGCTCATTAGATTGAATCATCGCAATATCCTCAAATAATTTTGCGGCATATTGATGCTGATCAATTATGAGCTGTATTTCAGTTTCAGTATTTGCGGCATAAACAACACCTGTGTTTTCTGACTTTGTTGATACTGCAACTTCTTGCACGGTTGGAATGTGTAACACGTCTCCACGTCCTTGAACCAAACTTGAGTAATCATCAAAAAATGGTTTTAGAACTAGGTTTTTTTCAAAGTAGCGATAAATACCATCAGACCACAGTTCGGGAATAAATACATCCAAATGAGTTGGATTTGCACTTAAATCTCCACTGGCTGATCCCATGGTGGTTACACCACTAATATTAGTTAAAGACATTTAATCTCCTTACTTTTTGCGCCGATAACTATCAATAATCTTTGACCAGTTTCTAGCTCGGTCATTACGATTCATTTTAGTCCAATCATTTGGAACCTCATTTGCGGGTACAGCTGGATTATTTGCGACAGGTATCTTTGCATTTGATTGATTAATTCGTTTATTTAAAGCACGTAATTTTGGTAATGATAAATCACCAAAAGCGGTGCGATCTTCTTCGCTGAACTCCGCAAGCAGTTGTTCACGCATTTGTGATTCATCTGCTTTTGCTTGGGCAACTATAGGTTCTAGTTCTTTTAATCTAGCTCCTCGTTCTTCTGCCAGTGCTTGCCATTCGTTTTGTTTTTCCATTTGCTTTTCACGATCAGCAGCAATTTTTTTTTGAAGTTGCTCAAGTTCTGCAACAGCGGTCTGACGTTGTTTGCGATACTTTTTGCTTTCTGCAATAAGTCGATTTACCTCAGACATGGGTTCATCAACTGGTTCTTGGCTTTGAGGAGCCACCTCTTGAGATACGGCCTTTTCTACTAGTGGCCTCTCACGATAACTAGGCGCTGGCTGCGCTGCTTCCTTTAGGGTTGCTTCTTCGGACATACTGTCTCCATCTTTTATACATTGATAACGGTCTTAGCTCGTTTAGCTAGTCGATTCAAATTATTTACTATTTGACTAACAAACATATCAACAAGTGCAATTTCTATTCTTGGACCAACTTTTTGATTGGCCGCAACAACTCGTTTACGAGTTCTATTAATTTTTTTACCATATTTACCTTTTGCAAAATCATGTAATCTTTGACCCAGCACTGGATCCTCAACTCCATAATCAAAACCAATTTCAGAAAATTCAGTTGTACTGCTTATGTGTTCAAACTCTTTTAACAATTGACCTGTTAACGTAAGATTAACTGGCGATGTAATAGTGCTTACTTGATTTTTAGCCGCTTTACCCGCTTTCTTTTTATTCGCATACTGCACTGTATATGGTTCAAAAGGTTTCCCATCCGCATCAATACCAGACGTAAATTGACCAGCGTGTTTTGCAGCAATTCTTTTACCATGCTGATCCATATCTTTATTGCTAAACTTAAGTATGTTTTTAAGTGCTTTGTCTACGTTCATAATATTGTTTTAGTGTCAAAGGTTTTTTGTATTTACCACTATCTTTTAATCTTTGTATTTGACCTTGAGCTTCTTTCTTATTTGAGACATCGGGCGACATCGGACTCCAGATGTGTCTGCAGTGAAGTCCTCCTCGATCAGTAATGCACCCGGGAAATCTTGCATCAATTTGTTGACGTGTCATCGGCGCAGCTGCAATAATTTCTCGGCAAAGTAACCGTGTTTTATTATCTAATGGTCCAACGTAATGAAACATTGTATCTGCCGGTAAATCTTCAGCCATTGTGAAGATTACTGATTGCTCAAAGTTTGTCACTGTGTCCGCAACAATATTATCAATACGTGCTTTACTAATAATACTGGATCGAGCAAAATCAGCTTTAATGTCGGCAAGAGATTTATTTGCACGAATTCCCGTCATAATATCTTGTCGATAATTCTCGCCTAAATACTCAGAATATTTTAATAATGTGCTACGCTGCACATTGGATAAAGCCACTAACTGGTCCTCAGTTGCACTCCCAAAAAACCGCAAATCATCCAGAATACCCGTTGTTGTACCCACAGTGGAAGCCACTCCGGAAGCCATACGTAAATCTTCAGTAAAATAGGTCGCAACGTCCAGCGCAGCGAGAAAAGCCAATATTTCAGCTGTAGATAAATCGCTTTCTTGCATTTCCTGTATGTCATTTAAAAACTCATCCTCTGCTGAATCTAAAGCGTTTAAATAATCATTAACCGCATCATCAATTATTGGCATCGTTTTGTAGTCTATTCAATAATCTATTTTGCGGAGTTTGGTCCTGTTGTCGCTCTGCTTGTAAGTTTTCAAATTCTTGACGTTTAGATTCTGGCGCATCACTGTTCATATAATCAAACCAATCCATCGGTGTTGCAAGGCCCCTAGAAAATCTCCATTCCCATACCGCAATTTCTGATTGTGGGTCTAGTGCATAATTGGGTTCTAGAAAATCTACGGAATAGTCTGCACCAACATCTGTATTGGCTTCTACTTGTAATATCGCCCTGTCAACTTCATAACGTCTATGTTCCCATGGTCGCCACGTATCTTCAGTTTGTGCATCGCGTTCCATTGTGTTTTCTAACTCCATAATCGCAAGTGCAGCTGCCGAGCTTGCATTTCCAGAGTCATCTCTGGCATATTTAGCGCGTATATGATTGTTATTTAAACAAGATTCAACTAAAAAACGAGTTGCATCTACAATTTCAACTAAACTGCCACCAGCATTGGTTACTTTAAGTTCTGAATCTGTTGGTAAGTATAAAAGTTTATCCGTTCCAATCTGAACGCGTGATGCGTCCTCAACATTAGTAATATATTTAATTCCCATAGCACCATAACGGATAGCTAGTTGTAACTCAAACTGAGCAACACAAACTGCTAAATCAACTGAAACAACATCCATTGCGCCGGATCCAGCATAAAAATCTCTGATCGGTGGGTGTCTGTGACAAAATGTTACCGGTAAAACTCCATACGGATTACTATCTAACTCATTAACAGATATTTTTTGTCCAAACTCATCCAGTAAGTAATGTTGTCCGGGTTGACCGGGTCTATCTGCGGTCCAAACTGCGTGCAGTGGCTTTTCCAAGCGTGCCATACCTTGATATTCAATCGGATAACAAATACCTACTGGCTCATCTCTCCGATCCCCAGCAAGAAATAATGGCTCAAAGTGAGATAAACACTGATATTCAATTTTTTGCTTTGACTCGTTCCACATTGAACGAAACGCCATTGTGCCTAATAAAAAAGTAAGTCGCTCTAGTTGTCTACGTTCAGATTGTAATGAAAATCTATCTGTTAAATTTACGTATGAATCTGATACGTTTAATTTTGGTGCGCGCTTGTAAGTCATTCCGCGCAAATTACACACTCTTTTGGTTAAGTTTTGATTTAAAATTGGAGCTTGTGCAAGGGTCTCTGGTGTAAAATACTGACCTACATAATGGTCCATATTTATACCCTCATAAAAGTCTAACATATAATCGCGCTCTTTTGTGCGCTCGTTTTCAATATACCGTAAATGATCTTTGAGCGCATCGGTTACTGCGCTTTGGGATAAGTCTTGAAGTATTACCAATTTATTAAACCTACTTTTCTACTTGTTATAGAAAAAAGATTACAAATTGCAAAACGAAGTGCGTCACATCCATGATCAAATCGGCCATCTTTTAGTGGCATTTCACGTAAATTTTGTTCTTCTCGATGCTTTGGATACCGGTAATTTTCATAACTTTCAATCGATGCTTTGCATCTAGGTGCTACAAAAAAATGTGCATCACCATTGACATCTTCAAACCAACGCCTTACGTGAGCAACACCATTAATCACATCACGACTTGCTTTATCTCTGCGGTGTTGAATTCGCATTCCTAATCTGGAAAATACATAAAAATCACTAACACCTGTATGCATGGATACCCCTACACCAGCCGGATCCGCAAAATAAGCTGTGACCGGGTACGGTAAAGCCTTAACAAGTTTCGCAAAGTCTTCGGTTTTTGTGTCTTTTAATGCAATCTCATCTATCTGGTAAATATCAGCTAAACCTTTATCACGTAGTCTAGTTTGAAGCACTACACAATGGGATGCCCTAAACCCAAAATCAATTCCAACATATACCGGTAGGTGTTTATTATACTTAATTTTTTTATCAATATGTATACTACGCGAAAATGGAAAAACTTTTCCACTAAACGAGGTAAAATCTGCTCCGATTTCTTGGCGAAAAGTTTCTTTTGTTAGCGTTGCTTTTAATTGTTCTAAGTCGTCCTTAAAAAATGGACTCTCCCAGCTAGGGACTTGCCAGCTTTCCCAATCTGGGTATTTTGGGTCTTGCCCTAGGCGGAATAAAAACTCAAAATAATTAAAACCTCTTGGTGTCGAACAAAACAAGGCCCAACCTTGCCGGTCAGCTAATGTAGGGCGCACATACATTTCATATGTTTGTTGCGGTATGATGGCCATCTCATCTACGACTAAATAATCAATTCCTTCGCCTATCAAACTTTCCGGCGAGTCAGCTGACTTCACCGATAATTCAGAATGTAAACCAGCTAAGCGCAAAAAATATAAATCGCCGTTAACTTCTTTTTTTGTTTCAACTGGTAATCGTAATTCGTGAAATATAATTCGCTTAACTTCTCTGGCAATCTTTTGACCCAACGAATAATTTGGTGCAAGAATCCAGCCGCGTGTTTTTGGAGTTAATAACCATGGAATAATTTCATGCGCGGCCATCCACGATTTACCGCTACGCCTACCCATGTTTAATACGCGAAAACGCGCTGTTGAATTATGACACGCCGCTTGTTGTGGGGTCGGTTGATAACCCAAGAGCTTGAAAAGCTTCTGCTTGTTCAGTACTTGTTTGATCATAAGGATTTTCTTCAAAACCACATTCTTTCAATATGGTTTCTAAATTGCCTGTAAGGTCCACTGCGGTCTTGTCGCTCATTCCTAAAAAATTCTTAGCCAAGAATATACTCGCACTAGTATTTTGGTCCTCAAGACTCATCTTGATTAGGTTTTTCCTCAAATTTAGCTTAAGTCCCTCGAGTCCAGCTTCAAACTCTGCTTTGTATTTTTTACGAATTAAACTTTCGTCGCACTGAAAATATTTGCCAATATCAACCACGGTACAGCCAAAGCTGGCTAGCATTTTTACTTGGTTACCATCTATATCTTTTTTCTTACTCATCATCTATTGCTGTATTAGTTGACATAATCGCCTTGGTACACTTTGCAAGACATCTGCGCCAGTAAGTCTTGGCGCTACTTACGCTGATTCCCAGAGCATCTGCGATAACTGGAAATGTGTGCTTTAAGGTCCGTAATTCCAGAACGGTTAGCTCTCTTTCGCTAAGTTGATCGTAAATATCATGCGCTGCTAGCTGGAGCCAGCGGCGTTCTTTCGGCAGCAATCCACTGCGAAATATCGCTAGTTTTTCCGTGAATTCTTTGCGCTGGTCAATCGCATCAGCTAAGATCTCGGAATCTTCGTTTGAAAGCGTATGCCAATTAGTGTCCATTATGCGTAGTGATAAACTACAACGTAGATAGTGTTGACAAAAAGGAATAAAAAAAATTTAAGAGACAGTACGTATCCTAGGCAATTGCTAGCCTTGTGGTCAAGGTTTTTGGTGACATATTTGAAGGTGTTTCTGGACCAGTGGCCTATTGTTCCACTGGTTTTTAGAGGGTGACAAATTGCACCGGGAAAAATAGGGAAAAAAACAACAAAATTTTATCAAATCCGCATCAAGTTTTTTTGTCTAGATCAGCGCCGGGAATGCTATTTAATGAGTGTTGACAAATCAAAAAGAATTCACTAGACTACACAATATATATGTTTTTAAATAACAACAACAACAGCGGCCACGGTCGCAAGGAGCAATAAAATGAGTAAAAATAGCAACTTAGAAAACAAAATAACCCCGGAGCTAATGAATCAAGCTTTAAAGATTATTAATGAGGCTTGGGTATCAATGACCGGCGACGACTTCGCAAGATTTTGCCTAGATAGTGACCCAAACGGACCAAGTAAAAATTGGATAAATGAAAACTTTAGACGTTTTCAAAATGATTTAGGCGGCCAGATCAACAAGACCAGCGGCGACTATATGCAAAAGCTAGCCGCTGGCTTAGTGAAGTTTTATGATGAGCAAAATGCGGCCCGTACATATTATATATTAGCTGTCAATTATGGGAGCGGGTACGGGGTTGAATTTGGCGCATATACGATTAGTGATGTACTAGAAGAGAAGTATTTCATATTAAATAGTTTTGACGGGCGCGAAGCATACCCACTAACCAAGATTATCAAAACAAATGAGAACCAGCTAGCAATAGATGCGGCAATTAACCAACTAAATAGGGAGCAATAAAAACCATGAAACAGAGGACAAAACAAACCACAATGAAATACAGCTTTTTAAACCAAATAGCGCGGAACATATTAAGCGCCAATTTTAAACAGCGCGAAATATTGCACCAGCTTAAAAGGCTGATCACCAAAGCCGCCTATTTAGGCCGGCCGCAATATGAAGCGGCGGCGCGAAAG
>VTLG01002471.1_pt1 | contig 29731 bp, 34 predicted proteins | sample 4694571 | NCBI WGS metagenome assembly VTLG01 (sample SAMN12604809, study PRJNA352737) | marine metagenome | biome: ENVO:00000447; feature: ENVO:00000209|ENVO:00000569|ENVO:01000036; material: ENVO:00002151; isolation source: viral sequences binned using virsorter ...
CATTTCATTAGATGCAACAAGTAGCAATTCATCAACAGGTCTTTTATTAAAAAACGCAGGAACATTAATAGGCGATGTTACAACTCATCATTCAGCAACTTATCTTACTTTATATGAAAATGGTGGAGCATCAGTTAATGCTTATATAACTATTTCAAGTGGAGTTCATGGAGCATCTAAAATAGCAACAGTAGATTCTGCAGGTACAAATGCAGATTTAACTTTAGAGGCTGATGGTGATATTACATTAGATTCAGAAACTGGGGTTTTTGTAGCCAAAAAAGGAGGAACACAGTTTAGTGTAGCAGGTAGTGCTTATGCAGGTATGATACTTGGATATACAAGGATTGCCAATGATGACACAGGTTCTACTGATGCTTATATAACAATGGATGCAACATTAACAGTTTTGCAAACTTCAGCAGGAACAAATCTATCCATTGCATTTACAGCACCTCCATCAGGGAGTGTTGAAATAACAATGAATTGTTTAGTATATGCTTCCTCAAAAACAGTAGAATTTGCATTGTCAGACAATGCTACATATAATGAAATAAATGAAACGCACACATACGATGCAGGTGTTCAAAGTTCTGATGAAACAGATCAAAACATGACTACTGTGAGATGGGCTGTCACAGGATTAACAGCAGGAACTTCATATACTTATTACATAGCAGGTGCAGAAACAGTTAGTGGAACAACAAATATTCGACATGGAAGATTTAGGACAAGTGGAACGCACTATCCGCCCATAATAATAAAGGCTGTAGCATTACCTGCTACAATAGTAACAGGAGGTTAAATGCCAAGTTTTACAGGAGATAAATTTAGTAATTTTTATAAGAGGCTATTCCAAGTAAGTCAGACCTCCAATACAGGAGTAGATGCAACCACAAGACAAGTGCAGACAGGTGGAGGTGAGGATACATCTCTATCCATAAGCGATGATGTATTGCAAGTTCAACCGCAAAGCGATGATACGACAGGTGCAATGGTTGTTAAAAATAAGGGTGGAAATAACATACTTGCAGTAGATACGACAGATAGTTTGGTAAAAGTAGGTGCATCACAAATAAATGCAACGACACAATATGCTTATTTTGGTGCAAATTGGACAGATCAAGGAGGATTTACTGCCGACCTCCATCACGCTGTTCCATTTAATACAGGGGTATCTACTGGAGTAGCAGGTACTGCTATGGGGAGTTCTACATCATCAAGTTTTAATGATACAAATCCTGCAACTTCATTGACTCTAACTACAAATGCTCACTTTTTCACAGCCTGTTATTGGCACGTAATTGATAATATTACCATAGATGCAGTTTCATGGTGGCATGGAGCAGATACGGCAACTGGTGATTCAACTGCAGCACATTTAATGGGATATGATGTTGTATCTGATAATTCTTCTAATAGTGGAAATTTATCAAATGGAACTGTATTGGCAGACGGAGCAGGTATATCAAATGCAGGACATGAACAAATATATTATCAAAACATGACAATTCAGTCGGCAGACGTAGATGCAGGAAAAGTGATTTTGTTCACATTCGCATCTGATACGATTTCATCAGATTATACAATTTCAGCAACTGTGAAGTACCACATTCGTTAGGTTTAAAAATTAGAAAAGGAGAAAAACAATGCCATACGCAATCGGATCAGGAACATCAGGAGGACTTGGAACAGGACAAAATGTTACTAAACAAGGTTCTACAACCCAACAACAAAGTTCAGGCAAGGTTCTTGAAAGAGTAAAGTCTTTAACATATTCAGCATCAGTAAATAAACTTTTATTAGACGTAGAACAAGATTATACGCAAACAGAAGGTTCTGTTAAAACTGACCATGTTGGGGAAATAGAAATAGTAAATACAGGCAAACATCCTGCATTTGCAATTTTAGCATATAGAACTTGGACAGATGAATCAACAATGACTGGTAATACTTACCACGTTAATCATCTATTAAAACCAAATCAGGGGATGATTATTCCTGATTGTCCTGCCATCATATCTGATGAAACTATCGAACAATTAGATGGAACTGCTGTTGATAATCAAGCCCCTAATGGTAATATGTACACAGAATTTTCAGATGGTGTTGCAGATATAGATTCTGCCACAGCAGCAGGGATCGTAGGAAACGCTACAAATACAACTGTTTATTTAGAGCCATATACTTCGGCTGCTAATTGTTCCGCTAATCTATTTAGGGTAGGAGATTTAATTAGGGTCAGAGATGAGGTAATGGAAGTGACTGCAATCGGAGATAAGTCAAATTTAGCAAATAATTATTTAACAGTAAAAAGAGATATGTATGGAACAGATGGTGGGACTGCTGCGGTTGATAATGATAATACAAGACTTCCATTTTTTAATGCTTACCATGATTTTGATAAATATTCAGTTGCACAGACAGATGGACAAGGAAGATTTAAAGCAACTAATTTTTTTGGATATGGGAGGTCTGCGACAAATATTCAAGGAATAACCGCAGGTTCTATTGCTATTAAATTTTATCAATCAGGGTATCAAACATTGGGATTGTCGAATATTACTTCTTCTACAAATACAGGATTAACTGCTTCAACTGCCTATGAGTTTGATATTCAGGTGGATGGAGGAAGTAATTTTGATAATCTATCTTTTACGACTGATAGTTCAAATTTAAATTTCGGAGGTGCTAATGGACTCATATCCCTCCTTCAATCAGCACTTGATGCTCAATATTATACATCAGGCAATTTGTTCGAGAAGAAGGTTCACGTTGGCATAGTAAATGGTGATTTAAGGTTTACATCAGGTTCACATCTTTCAACATCGGCTATTGCACTTACAGCAGGGTCAAGTGGAACAGCAGAATTTTTTGGAACAGGTAGAATACCTGCTGTTGGTAGTATTAATAGTGCAGTTGCTGCTAAACTTCCTGATGATGTTGTATATGATAGAATAACATACCAATCCTCGCCAAATGCAAATGCTTTCATGTATGATGATGGGTATGGAAATTTGGTTGGTGCAGGTAGAGGAACAATAAACTATGAAACAGGTGCTATTGATTTTACAAATGCCCCAGTAAATGCAGAATTTGTAGTAAGTTGTTTACATACATCTCCATTTTCAGGTAGACAAGATGCAACAAATACTGCTAAAATGAATAGTTTGAAAGCCATATACGGAAACATGCCAAACCAAAAGGCATCAGGCGAACTTACAATTACAAGGAGATAGAGAATGGCAACTGATTTTAAATACGCTTCACAATCAGACCTTGAGATGTATTATCCTGCATATAGCCAATACGATGCCAAGAGGCAAGTATTTGGATGGACTACAACTGGAACATCTAATTTGTATTTAGCAAGAGATTCAGGTCTTGTAACGCAATTATTTGCAGATGGGGAGGATTTAGGTGATGCGGAGGCTAATAGTGGGGTTGTAAATGCAAATGGGGAATGGTATTATGATTCTGCTCTTGATACTGTATATTATTTCAATGATGCTTCATCACCTGCCGACTTGGTAATGGAGGGCGGTATTGATAATGCAACATATTTTAATCAAATGCTTGTAAATGCTTCAATGGAATTAAATAATCTATTGGATAAAAGATACCCTACACCCATTCCAAAGTATGCCCAATACGATGGAAATAATACATACACTTCCTCAACGACAGAATATGATGCCATCATAATAAAAGCCACTTGCTATTTATGTGCATCTAATCTACTCCGAACAAATGCAAGAATGGAGGAGGCTGATTATTATGCAAATTTAGTTACCAATTTAGATGGTAGTGGTCTTGTAGATAGATTGAATCGTGGAGAATATAAACTCTCATTTGAGGTAGATAGCCAAGATTCAAAAGGCAAAGTAAGAACCATAAGTAAAACTGGAACAATGGATATAGTTGAAACAGGCGGATCATTTTATGGTGAACCTTTTGATTTACTTCGCATAACCTGCACCACAGCAGGTGCTTATGGAACAGCAAAAGTAAAAGTAGAATATTATGGGAGTAACCAATTATTAGGTTCAGAAAAAACCGATATAACGGTAACAGGAACATTGCAAGAAATCGTCAATGGTTGGTATTGTAGATTTCAGGGTGCGAGTATGAATCTATCAGGAACTCCTGACCAATGGGAAATTGAAGTGTATTCTGAAGAAAGAAAAATTACAAATGCAGAATCAGGTGGAATACAATTAACTCGTAGAGGATATGGTATTTAATGGCAGTTACTTATGATAAAATAGCCTATGAGGAAATTGAATTAGGATTAAGAAAGATCATAAATGATGAATTTAAAAATGTTTATATTGGAAATCAATTTAAGATGCTTGGAACGGAGTGCATAAGGATTAATTTAGAAACCTCTACTTTAGTATTGCAAACTGGTGCATTAGAGGAAAGAGAATATAATGTAATCATTAGATATTATCATTTGGCAGATACATCAAGTGAGATGGTTAATAAATCTGTCAAGGCAAACATAGATAGATTGAGAAAACATTTATTGGACAATCAAACAAGCACTACTTATAAATGGGCTGAATTGCAAGTCCAAGAAATTGATTACAATGTTCAAGACGATGAAAATGAGGAAAATGACAGATTACATATTGCAGAATTTGATATTTCAATAATTCATCACAATGGATATTAAAAAAAGGATATATTATGACAATGTATAAAGCAAAAAAATCATATTTAAAATTAAAAGAAACAGATAATTTTGATGGTCTTGGCTCACCATCTAAACATGGATTATTAGTTGCAGGACATACATTAAATCTTTCCGATGTGCCTGAAAAAATAAAGCCACATTTAGAACAAGTAGGAAAGAAAATTACAAAAAAGGAGAAATAGACTATGGCAGTAGAAACACAAACAATATCAACAGCAGAAATAAAGCCTATATTTAGCAGGGGTACATCAACTGCACAGGCACTTGGAACAGCACACGAGGATGCACATACATTTTTCGATTTTCCTATTATATCATATTCTCTACCTTACCATAGTTCTACATTGGAAGTTGCACCAAATTATTCAGGACATTCAGGGCAGATGGATACACAAATGAGGCATAGACAGGATTTAAATACTTGGAATTTTGATGTATCTTTCTTTGGAACTGCACAGGCGATATTGTCAAATTGTTTGTGGGCTTTTGGTGATGGTGCTTCGGCTTGTGAACTAACTCCTGCCATTGGTATTGGAAATGGTGTTGCAGGTGATATGCAAATGAAACACGGAGCAACATCAAAAAATCACGCTACTATAATTTTTAGAAATGGTGGAACAGATGCAACTGCTGAAGATTTAACAGTTAGAGGTGCAGTTATTCAATCAATGACAATCAAACAGGATATAGGTGCAAATGCAGGACAAATGACGTGCGATTCTACATTTTGGACAGCCTATGCACCAACAGAAGAAGCAAATGCTGTAGCAACAAATATCACAGTAGATACTTCTAATGCAGTAAAAAGCATATTTGACTTAACTGATGCTGCAATTACTTTAAATTCGCAAGAAATTGTGCCTACCTCTTGGGAGATTACTATTTCGAGATCATTGGAAAGGGTAGGGTCGCAAGATTATAGCAGTTACTTACCTTTTGCTTATGCTCAGACAGGGGCTTGGGAAGTTACAGGGTCGGTAAATGTTAAGGCAGACGATAATACTTATGATAATGTAGCAGGTATGAAAGGAAATTCTACTGGTGTTGCACTAACTATAGCAGGTACAAATTTAACTATATCTTGTCCTACTATTATGATAGATAATGCTACTTTAGATAATGGTGGAAGTTTTTTAACTCACACTATACCATTTAGAGCATTTGCTGCATCTACAACTGCAAATATTATAAGCATTACAATATCATAATGGGAAAAGTCAAAGTAAAAGCAACAGAAGGGCAGGATTTCAAAACATTTGAGGTAGATATTCCTCAAATAACTTGGAAGAAAAGATGTGAATTAAATGACATGATGCTAAAAGAAAATTCAAATGGTGAGATGCCATCCTTTTCTTGGTGGGGAAATGTAGTTTTAAAATACACAGCCATCAAGGAAGATGAGTTGAATGATTTTTCAACTGATGAGATAATAGCAATAGCCAATGCGATTTTTGAAGAAGCGAATAAAAAAAAATAGCCGATGCACTTTTACGGATCAATGTTCATATTTCGTTTAATGGGGTAATAGATAGTGGTTTTACAGGCGTTTCGTTTCCTTATGTAGCACTACGACCATCAAATAGAAAAAAGTCCGAATTTAAGTGCATTTTGGATGTATATGAGGAAGTTATGAATCTATATGATGAGGCAAAAGATAAAGGTTTTAAATTGGGTGGTGCTTTGTACAAGCAAATCTTCTTTTTTGCTGATCCTCATTTATTGGTAGATAATAAGATTCAGGACAGAATCAAAGAATATCAATTTTGTAAGCAGTTCAAGTGTCCACCCTATCCAACCCTCCAAGAAACACCCTATGAGGTAATAGATGATTTTCTAATCATAGAAGAAGAATTTAATAATTGTATAGAAGAAGAAAGACAGGAGAAGAAAAATGCCTAATTTTTTAATTAACATAATGACAAAGGGGGCAGGTAAGGCAAATGCAGGTGTAAAGAGATTGTCATCATCCTTAATGTCTTTGTCTAAAGTTGCTATGGTTGGAGCAGGTGCAGGGGCTGTTGCTATGGGGGTTGCATTTAAGAAAGCAACAGATGCTGCAGGGCAACAAGAGTTAATGGAAAAGAAATTAGCACAGGCTCTTGGTAAAAGTACGGATGCACTATTAAAACAAGCAGGGGCATTACAGCAAACATCTACCTTTGGCGATGAGGCTATAATTCAACAACAGGCTTATTTGGCTTCCATAGGGATGACTGAACAACAAATTCAAGAGATGATACCTGTCACGATGGATTTGGCTGCAGCAACAGGAATGAGCCTTGAAAGTGCAGTAAAGAATACTGCAAAAACATTATCAGGAATGACTGGTGAACTTGGAGAAAGTGTTGGTTCATTAAAAGATTTAACTGCTGAAGAATTAAAGGCAGGAAAAGGTATTGAAGTAATGAGGGAAATGTTTAAAGGTGCTGCAGAGGCAGAGGTTAAAACATTTTCAGGGGCAATGAGTCAAGCAAAAAATGCAATAGGTGATGCTGCAGAATCTCTCGGTAATTTGTTATTACCGATGGCTAAAGATGGTGCAGGGATAATTAAGAAATTTAGTGAGGATTTATCAAAAGGATTTGATTTTATTGGAACAATAGATTTCAAGGAAACAGGGAAAAACATATTAAATAATCTTGGTGCAATAGGACAGGCATTAGTTGATACCTTGAAGGCATATTGGTCATTCTTGCCTGAATTATTTAGGGCTGCACTTGATAGGATATTGCCTATTGCAAAAAAGATATTTGATTCCTTGATAAATGGAATAATTAATGTAGGAAAGTTTATATTTGAACCGATAGTGATGGCAGGAAAAATGATGGGTGTAAAGATTGCTAATTTCTTCATAGAGGCTGTTAATAAAATTAAATCTTTATACAATGCAATGGCGAGTTTTCTTGGAATGAATAAGTTGGAAATGACACCAACAATTTCAGAAGAAGGATTGTCAATGGCAAATACACGAATGGGTGAATTTGTTACAGAAATGGCAAATAATGAAATAAATACAGCGGAAGATTTAAAAAATAGAATATCAGAAATTAGAACAAATTTGGCAAATACTTTAATTGCAACTAATGAAACCATAAAAGAAAGTGATGACAGTAGAATTAGCAGTAAGGAGAAGGGGGTAAGTGCTGAAGAAAAACTTTTAAAAAGAGAATCCGATGCAAGGAAAAAGAATTTAGAAACAATCATACAAGGAACTGCTACTGTTCAGGATGAGATAAGAAAACAGATAAAGGCAAGATTTGCATCAATGGTTGCAGGTTTGCTTGAAAAAGTAATTGGAACAAAGGGTTTATTTGGACTGGCTCTTGCCCCTATTGCTGCAGCAGGAGCAAGTCAGATATTTGAGAAACTTGTTCCAAGTTTTGCACAGGGTGGTGATTTTGTTACGAATGGTGAACAATTAATAAGGGTAGGAGATAATCCATCAGGGCGTGAGAGGGTTCAAATTACTCCTCTTGGTGGTGATCCTGCACCTAATGCTCCTGCATCTTCACTTGTAGTAAATGTGTCAGGAAATGTATTGACCGATGATTTTGTGGAAAATAATCTTTCTGAAAGCATTAGAGAGGCTGTAAGGCGTGGAGTTTCATTCGGTTTTTAAATATGTCATTTGAACAAGACATACAATCAAGAGATACAAATCTATTTCCCATAGTTGTAATAGATAATAACATTTTTTTATCTACAAATTCTGTCACATTAAATGGGCAATATTATAGCCCAATTTTAATAAATGTGCCTTCCCTTAAAGAGTCCATCGACATTGAGGAAAGGAAATACAAAATTTCCAATCTGAATTTATCACTCTCAAATTTTCCACACGAGGGTGTCCGCTTTAGTGAGATGGTGGAGGATTCATCTCTAATCAACAAAGAGGTAAATATTTCTTGGGTAGGACAAAGTAATGAGCCTTACCTGATATACAAAGGGCAAATTCGCAGGTATACTCACGATGATGAAAAAGTGACATTAGTTGTAGAGGATCGTAGCCAATCAAAATTGCACAAGGATTTACCATTGTCTAATTTGGATGGTAATCAAGTTCCTGAAAAATATAAAAACAAACCGATTCCCATTGTTTATGGCAAGGTAACAGGAAGTCCATGTGTTATTGTCGAATCTCCGTTTGCGAGTGAAGAATATTTAGGTGGAAATAGGATTGTAATGAAGGTAGATGATGATTCGAGGGTAAATGTGGATGGAGATCATGGATTAAAATTATATGAATCTAAATATATTAGCATACCAAGTGTTGCAAGAAAAAAGGATTTTGCAGGATATGGACATGAAACAGGCAATCAATGGATTGCTGAAAATAATGAAATAATTTTTACTTTAGGAGATGCAGGATATTCCGAAACAGGTGATGGAATGCCAATTAATGCAATAGAAAATAACATGATAATTGCCCATGATGTTGCATATCCCATAGAAGCATTACCTGTAAATGAGGGAACTGGTGGTGCGAATTTGCCAAACAATACAAACACAACAGTAATCATGAAACCATCCGAATATATGCCAAGTGGTAAAATGATTACCATATCAGGAACGAAGTATTATGATGCCAATTTGGATGAATTTGATGGAAGTTCACTCACAACGGAATATTGCGAACATTGGGGAATTGGCAATGATGACATGCAAAACTTTGATGATACATTTAACAGAAATCAACTGCAATGTTCATTTAAAACGGATGTGATTACCCCAAGTGATTTAGTTACAGAGGCAGGGTATTTAAATGCTTATTGTGAAACTCATGTGCATAATGTGTCATTTTTTTCTAACAATTCATCGGCTACAAAAATTAGAATCCATATAAGATTTGGTGGAAATACGTGGATAACCCATCCTAATGGCGACCTCCCCTTTGCAACTATGGAGCAAGGTGAAGATGATGCAAGTTGGATAAATCACATAAACGATTATAGAACACACGTTTTTGGGGCAGGTTCAAATAATATATGGGGTGGACAATATTATCTTGATTATGATGAATGGCTTGGTTTTCCATTAGGCACATATAGAGAACTTGGTTTATATACAAAATTCAAAACAACTGGCAATACTTGGAGTTCAAATGGTGCATTGGCAATGTCATTGGAATTTCCATACATATACATAAACCATTGGATGTTAATTGACAAGATGCGAGAACAAGACTATTTTGCCAATGTAAATGGAAGATTGCATGAAGATAGAACAGCCCCAAGTATTATTGCGGACATATTGGCAAATGAATTGAATGATTTTGATGTTTTGGCAAGGATTGAAGAATTTAATGCCAATGAACATTATTCTGATTGGAAATATGATTTTTGCATAAATGAAAAAGTAAACTCAAAGAAATTAATTGAAACATTAGGTTCAGCATCTCCATTTTTGCCAAGATATGGAAATTCAGGAGAGTTTAAATTTGATGTAATCACGGAAACATACAAGGTGGATGATGCGGATGTGGAGATAAAAGAGGAAGATTGCATAAAATGGTCATACACAAGAACGAAGATTGAGGATGTTTATACCAAGATTAAATTCAAATATGATTGGAATTTCGGTAGAGGTGAATTTGATGGATTCCATGAATTAGACGTAACACAATTAGAACAATTTGATGCAAATCAAGAGTATTTTAATTATTATGGAATCAACATGGATGACAATATACTTGAAATTGATGATGATAGGGGTAAATTCATAAGAGATAAAGAAACAGCCGAGAAATACGTAAAATGGCTCTTATATTGGCATTGTAATCAACATCTCAAGGTAAAGGTTAGGCTTGGGCTTAAACATTTAGGTACGGAGGTGGGAAACATCATCGTATTTGATAAGATACTTGGCGACATAAAGCCTTATGGCATTGATTATTCGCAAGATGCTTCTTATGTAGATGGTAATGGAAATACTCTTGAAGGATTTGAAATAAACAAACAACAATCATATCCTGTCTTTTTATGCACAAGCACCAATAAAACATTGGAATATATTGAAATTGAGATGATTCAGATGCACAATTTATCTGATTCTGCTTTTCCATCTGATTGGGTAGGTGGATCAATGGCATTATCACAATATGGTGAAACAGCATGGAACTTTAATTCGGATGCAGATTATAGTGATGGAAGCGAAATTTATGCGAGTGATTTTGTTGTTTGGAATAAATGTTCTATTGAAATACATCCTGCGTATTCTTCGGAGGATGATAGTAGTGTAGATGTTTCAACAAATTATGTGGGTAATCTTGAGATTGGAGCATTTCAAGCAAATGATTTGAATGATTCAGTTTTAGATGCGGAATATATTGAAGGAACTCCATATTATTTTTGGTTAATGCAGGATGAGTTAGGATTAGGTGATTATCCTCTAAAAATTTATCTTGTTTCGGAATGTACTTGGCAGAATAGTATTCCACACGAAATAACTTTATTAAAATTAGAAAATAGTGATGGTGATTTTATTTCAAGTGCTTTGGTTGATGAGAACCTTGAACTTCCAATATCAAATGCAATGCTTGAAAATCTTGATACAATGGATTTAGTCATCAAGGTATTTTTCAAAACAGATGCTACGTTTGCAGGAACATCACAATTAAGGATGCAGATAGCAGATCATGGGGTTGATTGGTTTTCAGAATCATTTGATGTTTCATCTTCAGACTTTGTATCTCTTGATGTAGATGTAAGTATTGATTTGTCAAATATTTATGAGGTTGGTGAATCATTTACGGAAAAAGAAAGCATCATTACATTGACTGGCGTATTGCCTGACATGGATGGATTTGTTGAGTTTACAAAAAATATCAACTTAAAGTATGTAGAGCCACATCCATTTGATTTTAATCAAACTGGAACGTTGGATTGGGATGATTATATTTGGTATGTGGATTATTTTAATTCCCTCAATGTAAACGATTTATCTAATGAAGGATATTCTGAAGAATATGATGTGATGGGTGTTGGTGAGGATTCTTTTACTTGGTATTATGCAATGTTTTATCTTCTTTATTTTATTCCTAATTATTTGGAGGAAAATGAATAATTTATATTATGGCATGGGTGATTGTTCTGTTCAAGGGGGTGTCCGCCTTGTTGAAATTAAATATAATGGAAAAGTCAAGATCACCGATAAAACAGGATTTAATCATAGGATTAGAGTAATGAGAAACATGATTGTCATCTTTCCATTACGTGGGTCAGACATATTGAGTGATTTATTTGAATATGAGGGAGAATTTAAAATAACAGGAGTTAGAGCAATAGGGGTTGATGGTAATTTTGTTCAAATTAACATTAAGAAACAGATGCACTATTCTGAATTGATAAATACAAAATCAGAGGACATTACATTAAATTCAGAGGATTTGAGTGCAGGTATCTCTCAAGGCAATCCTGTTTTGGAATCAACAGTAGACAATGATTTGATAGAGGACTTGCAATCAACTGGGAATTTCTATTTTTCTGATGGGAGTCCATATACAGGATTAATGCACTTTCACATAAGCACAGGAAATGTGATGACAGGTGCAACACATACAAAAGATTCACAAGTTTTATATGTATTACAATTAACAGGCGATTTAGTTCAAATGGGAGAAATTTAATGGCTTATCAGCAAGTAAAAACGTGTCGATTTTTTGTAAATGTTTTAGAATGGGGAATGTCAAATGGATTATTAGAATTTGATGCTGATGGTGCTCCAATGGATGATGTATTTAGAACATTACCAGTTAATCCAAAACCAATAAGTAAAATAAATATTGCCATTCCTAATACTTTTCCTCATAGGGCAGGAATATTTAATGATAATACAGCAGATGGAAGTGGTGCTGCTTTATTTATTCTTGGACACCATGCAAGAGATGCGGGGGCATTGAGGGGTTTATGGGGAAATCCGTATTCAGGTGATATTAGTGTAAATTGGGAGTGCAATTATGATGGATGGACTATGGCATCCATTAATCAGGATTTTAATGTAAATATGCAATTTGGTTGGGTTGATAAGGATGATGCAGAAGCAGGATTATCAACAATAAGAACTATTAATACAGGCTCAATAATTTATTCAAGTTACTATACGATGCCTCATTCCCCTGATTTGAATTTGTCACTCTCATACGATTATTCAGGCGTTAAAGAGATAACCACTCGTGGAGGGGCATCACTTTCAAATTCGTTCTATTCAAAACCTCCAATGTGGGGGGATTTACCTGCTTGGGAATTATTTTCAAATATTCCTACTTACGCTGAAACATCAAAGGCAAACGCAGAACTTGCCCGTAGTGGTCGTAGAATATGGGATTTATCGTTTTCATACCTTGATGATGGAGATGTATTTGGTTCTAATCAAAGTCTGTCAGGAGGTCTTGAAAATGAAGGTACTGTTTGGGGAAATAATCTTGGGCAAGGATATGATACAGACGATGTTCACTCCGCTGAAGATTCTTATGCAGGATTCTTTAAATATAACATACTTTCAGATGACAACTTTTACAGCCAAGTCATCCATAAAACTAATGGAGGACAACTGCCATTCATATTTCAGCCAAATAAGGATGATAATACTAATTTCGCAATAGCAAAATTTGACAAAAATTCGTTTTCTTTCCAACAGACAGCACCAAACCTTTATAGTGTGAAATGTCGCATTAAAGAGGTTTGGTAGTTATCCTCCAATACCTACGATGACAAGAGGGGCTTACCACCCCTCTTTTTTTATACTTTCTTTTCTATTTGTCAAATAATACTTGACACAAGTTTATATTTAATTTTAAATTCCCCATAAGTTAAAGGTTAATAAATGAAAGGAACGATTCAAATGAATATAGATGTAAAGGGATGGATGGAAACAGAAGGTCGTGTAAGATGGGTAACAAAGGGAATTATGAAAAGTGGGAAGAAATGGACTTGCCATACTTATTCAAAAAAACGACAAAAGGAAGATGCTGTAAAAGAAATATACACAAATGGTAAATGGAGGGTAGCCTAATGGGAAAAATGAAACATTTATGGGCTATGGCTAAAATCTTGCAAGACATCGAAGATATTAATCAGTTGAAGTTGGATGAGATTAATAGTGAAGTTGAAAAATTCAATAAGTCTGTAAAGGATGGGGGAGAAGTCGTGTATTTGAAAACACGCATCAATGGTGTTGAAACTGTAAGGGCATCTTGGAAACAGTAATAATGATATTACACGACTTGGAGAGGACACCTGCTTGGCTTTGTCGTCAGGCAGGTGTTTCTCATTCTTTATTTACGAAGATGAAGAATGGTCATCGCACCATTACGGAATCAACGAAGGACAAATTTTCAAAGGTATTAGGTATTAGAAAAGAGATATTATTTAACAAGGAGAGTAGATGAAAACGATAGACATACATGGAAAGCCCTATGTAATGGTTAAAGATAGGGTAATCCATTTTAACAACGAATATCCAAATGGGTGTATTCGTTCCAAAATGATAGATAGAATCGACAAAGTGGTAATATTTGAGGCTATGGTAATCCCTGACATAGAAAACCCTGAAAGATACTTTACAGGACACGCAGAGGAAGAAATAGGTTCATCTCAAATAAATAATACATCTGCATTGGAAAATTGTGAAACGAGTGCAGTTGGTAGGGCATTGGCAATGATGGGGATTGGTGCAGATGAATCGTTTGCAAGTGCAGATGAGGTGTCCAATGCAGTTCATCAACAAGGAAATTCAAAACCACAAGTGCAATCACAGGATAATGATTTTGTATGTCCAAAGTGTGAAGGTGGTGTTTGGGATAATAGAATCGATGACATTGATGGTAAGAAAATTACCAATGAAAAAAATCATCCTGCTTTTAAATGCAAGGATAAAAATTGTGATTTTGCCAGTTGGAAATGTGAACCATCAGATGCAGGTGTTCAATTAGAAACTCCTCCTCATAGATTGGTAGAAGATGAAAACTATGAAGAGGCGGTAGAAACAGCAGATTCGGAGTTACCATTTTAATGACATCTTCAGGAGATATTATTTGGTTAATTGGTGTGCCAAATGATAGAGGCAATGAGGTGTTATTAATGGCTGCAATAGTCGGATATTGTAGCAAATACTGGGGGATGGCAACATGAAAGCCATCCCTCGTGTATTGTCATTAGTATTATTTTTTTGCAGTTTTGCACTTGCCATGTATCATTGGGATTTAGGTTTAATGATTTTGGCAGGGTTAGCGTTCATCCAATGCAAATTGTATTATGGGAGATATTACGATGAGTAAAGCCATTCACTATAATCCACACGTCATAATGATGATTAAGGGCAGAACATCAAACAACCCAATCAAATCATCAGAAATAGAAAGAAAATTGCATATTGCAGGTGTTACAGTTAGGGAAATAGTCCACAGGGCAAGGACAGTTGAAAACTTGCCAATATGTTCAGATAGCAAAGGTTATTATTTCCCAATGAATAAATCAGAGGCAGACAAGACCATGAGGCAATTAAGATCAAGGGCAAAACAACTGGTAGAGGCTGCAAATGGGATTGAGGAATATTACATAACAGATAATCAAAAGGAGTTATTTTAATGAAAGATGCCTATTATTTTAGTCACGATTCAAATGCAAGAAATGACCAAAGATTAATGAAAGTCAGGATGAAATATGGAATGGAAGGTTATGGCATTTATTTCGGCATCATAGAAATATTGCGAGAACAAGCAGGTTACATTTTATATAAATCTGATATTGAAAGTGTACAATTTGATTTAAGAGTAGAATCAAACATATTGAAAGATATAATACACGAATGTAATTTATTTGAATGGGCTTATGATGGAGAAAGAGAAGAGGGTTTTTTCTATTCAAAATCACTTAAAAAACGGATGGAAAAACTGGATTTGATTAAGCAAAAAAGAGCAGATGCAGGTCGAGTGGGTGGCAAAAGCAAAGCAAATGCTAAAGCAAAAGCCAAGCAAAACCAAGCAAGTAAAGTAAAGCAAAGTATAGTAAAGAAAAGTAAAGTAAATATAGAATTTAGTGATTTTTGGAATTTGTATGATTACAAAAAGGGTAATAAAATCAAGATTGAAAATAAATGGTTATCACTTAAAGATGATGAAAGAACTGCAATAATGGATCATTTGCCATTGTATGTGGCATCTACACCTGATAAACAATGGCGGAAGCATCCATATACATATTTGAACAATCAGGGATGGGAAGATGAGATGGTTAATGTTATAAAAAAGGAGGATTACAGAATTGATAGTTGTGGATTTCCGATGGCATATTGTGATAAATGTGGTGTATCTGCATCATACAGGCAGGAAGAATTGAGTGGAGATTCAAAGTGTTGTAATTCAAAATTATTACCAAACAAACCAGTATTAAATGGAAAATGAAACTATCACAAACACTAAAAAATGCGATGATTGCGGAGATGAATTTATCCAAGAGCATATTGTTAAACATTTTCAAGGTCATTATTTTATCTGTAGGAATTGTATTGCTTATTATCGTAGAAAGTATAAAAAAGGGAAAAAATAAATGGAAATAAAAATATATATAAATGATGAAAATATTATGACTAAAATGGTCGAAGATTCTATCAAAAATCCTAAAAGTGCCTATTCTACAGCAGATAAGATGGTATCAGATATTGCAAGGGAAAGGGTCAAGGATATGGATATTGATCTTGATTGTCCACTTGATTATATACCCTATGGATTTACCATAAGAACAAGGAATGTTTTAAAAAGTGCAGGTATTTACACATATAGAGATTTAATATCTTATACTGAATCAGAATTCGTACTATTGAGAAATTGTGGAAGGAAAACTTTAACAGAGATGCAAGATAGGCTAAAAATAGTTGGTCTTGAATTTAAAAAAAATTAAGAATTGAGCAGGTTGCTTCGTTTATTAACCTTGAACATGACGATCCGCTATATCGTTCAAGTGACCTGCTCTTAAATTAAGGGAGAGAAAATGGCAAGACCCATGTATGAAAATGAAAATGATAAAAAAAATGAGCAGAGAATTGCTGATTATGTTCAGAAAATGATTGGTGATGATTTTATGGTTTCTGAAAATTTAGGAATATCCTACATTCTTGATAGGGCAATTTTGAAAAATGAAAGAATTGTCGGTTTGATGGAAATCAAATATCCTAAATACGATTTTAATGTCAATACGCTTCCATATTATTTTATATCGTTAAATAAAATTAAAAAGGGCATAGAGTGGTCAGAAATTACTAATGCACCATTTTTTTTAATGGCAAGATTTTCAAAAGAAATATTATTTGCAAAAATAACAAAAGAAAGTTTTAAGCATTATCCAATAAAGTGGGGTGGCTGGACAAGGGGAGTAAGAGATAGTGCAGATTTAGAATTAATGGCTCATGTACCTACTAATGAATTTTATACAATAGATCAATTAAGACCTATGATTATAAATTAAAGGAGAAGAAATGAAGTATTTATATTTTGCAATGGGTTATTTTACTGCACTTGTTACCATATTCATGGTGTCTTGCACATTTACACCACTTGAAGCAAGTAGTAGCGATTGTGGAGATAGCAGTTATAATCCCTGCTATGTTAAAATAGTTGATTAGTTTCACTATAACAGGACAACCAGTAGCACTCAAAAGGCATAGACCATCAGCAAGGGGTGGATATTATGACCCATCTTCAAAGGATAAGAAACAGATATGGCTACAAATTGCCAAATACAAGCCAAAACAGCCCTTTGCAGGGGATATTTATCTAAAAGTGGTATTCTACCTCAAAAGACCAAAAAGCCACTTTAGAACAGGCAAATACTCGCATTTGTTAAAAGATGCCTATAAGGACATGGTTTACCACAGTTTCAAACCTGATCTTGATAACCTTGTAAAATTGATAGCAGACATAATTCAGCCACAGATGATAATAGATGATTCACAAATTTGTATGCTTCAGGCAGAGAAAATGTATTCGACAAATCCAAGAACAGAGGTAGTTATTCAGGAAATTGCATAATACATTTCTTTCATAATTGCAAGTTATTATTATAAATTAACTTCCAAAATTATAGGAAAATATGGATCATAAAATAATTCAGAGAGATATTGAATCTCTTATTTTCGCAGAATATAACCCACGCCAATTAACCCAAGACCAATATAAGCACCTGAAAGATTCCATTACAAGATTCGGACTTGTAGATCCGATTATTGTAAATAAGAACAAGGAAAGAAAAAACATCATAGTAGGTGGGCATCAGAGGGTTAAGGTTGCAAAGGATTTAAAAATAAAGAAAGTTCCAGTATTGGAAATTGATTTAACCTATGAGAAGGAAAGAGAATTAAATGTAAGGCTGAATAAAAACACAGGGGAGTGGGATTATGATAATCTTGCTAACTTCTTTGATATGGATGAACTTACTGATTGGGGATTTAGTGATGATGATTTAAAGTTATTTGATTTAGAAGAAGAAATAAAAGAAGGTCTTGTGGATGATGATGATGTTCCTGAAGTAGAAGAAAGTATATGCAAGACAGGTGATTTATGGTTATTAGGGGAACATAGGCTTTTATGTGGCGATGCAACAAAGAAGGAAGATGTGGAGTTGTTGATGGATGGCAACAAGGCAGATATGGTGTTTACAGACCCACCTTATAATGCAAACTATAAAAGCAGAGGTGATGATAAGATTCTTCAAAAAGGAATTGCAAATGATAATATGGAGTCTAAACAATTTGAAGAGTTTATTAAAATGTTTGTAGGTAATATATTAGAATCTTTAAAAGGGGGAGGTTCTTTATATGTTTGTTGTAATTGGAAGGATAGTTATCCAAGATTTTATTTTAACCTTGAAAATTTAGGGGTTAATATATCTGCAAATATAGTTTGGAATAAGGGTAGTGGTGGTATGGGATGGCAAGATTACAGATATCAATATGAATTTATATTATATGGTTTTAAAAAGGGGGTAAGTCATAGTTGGTATGGTGGAAGAAGCCAAACTGATATATGGGACTTTAATAGAGATAATAGGGGTGACTATAAACACCCAACTCAAAAGCCTGTTGTATTGTCTGAAAATGCAATAAAAAATAGTTCAAAGACTGATGATTTGATAATTGACTTATTTCTTGGTAGCGGTTCAACACTAATAGCCTGTGAAAAGACAGGAAGAAAGTGTTATGGCATGGAAATAGATGCACACTACTGCGATGTAATAATTAAAAGATGGGAACAATTTACAGGAAAGGTTGCAAAGTTAGATGGCAAGACCGAAAAAATATAACATAGACACGGAACAGGTAGAGAAATTAGCAGGGTTTGGCTGTAGTAATACAGAAATTGCATCTTTTTTTGGGTGCGATGAATCTCTTATTCGTAAAAGTTATTCCGAATTTCTAACAAAAGGAAGAGATAAGGGAAAAATAAGATTAAGACAACTGCTATGGAAATCAGCAGAAAGAGGTAACGTTGCTATGCAGATTTGGTTAAGTAAACAATATCTTGGAATGACAGACAAGCAAGAAATAACAACAACAGAATTGCCTGAAGGGTTTAATATTGAACTCCTTTAAACTATTCCAACACCAGTTAGATTTTGTAATGTCAGATGACAAGTATCCATTTTTATTGGGTGGCTATGGTTCAGGAAAGACTTATGGCTTTTGTGTATTTGCTTTAAATCAATGTGCTAAAAATGCAGGGAAAACCATACTACTTGCAGAGCCAACATATCCAATGATTAGGGATGTATTGCAACCAACATTTGAATTAGTATTAAGACAGGCAGGGTTCGATTACGAGTATATGGCATCAGCAACAAAATACAGGGTCTATTGGAAGCAAGGGTGGTGCGATGTTATCATGAGGAGTTGCGAATCATATCAAAGATGGGCAGGTCTTAATTTAGCAGCAGGTGGAATTGACGAGGCAGATCAGTTGAGAGATGATAGGGCTTGGAAGATGTTATTGTCAAGATTAAGGGATGGCAACACGCTTACTGCATTTGGTAGTGGAACACCTGAAGGCTTTAAATTTGTGTATAAATACTGGGGAGATGACCCAAAAACTGGCTATAAGTTAATCAGAGGCAAAACAGAAGATAACACAATGCTCCCTGAAGAATTTATTGAAAGCCTAAAGGAAAACTACGATGAAACCTTGTTGAGGGCTTATCTGAATGGTGAGTTCGTTAATTTACAACAAGGACAAACATATTATCAATTTACAAGGAGCAATAATGTCAAAGAGAATACCTATAACCCTACCCTACCGATTAGATGTGCAATCGACTTCAATGTCAGCCCTATGGCGTGTTCCTTATTTCAGATACACAAACACCACAAACCTGAAGTGCGAGTGTTCGACGAAATTGAACTACATCACGGAGGAGGGGCAGAAACATTAACAGAAAGAATGGTATTGGAGATTAAATCCAAATACCCAAACAAACAATTCATTGCATATCCTGATCCTGCAAATCAAAGACATACATCGGCATTACATACAGACCACGACCTGTTAAGGCAGGGTGGTTTCAAGGTAATGGTTAAACCAAAAGCACCAAGAGTTATTGATAGTGTCAATGCAGTAAATAAGATATGTGAAGATAATTTAATAATAGACCCACGATGCAAGGGGTTAATTGCAGATTTGGAGCAAACAGTCAATAAAGAGGGAACTCGTGAGATTGATAAAAGCGACAAACAGCGTACTCACTTCACGGATGGACTTCGCTACGCCATCGATTTTGAATATCCAATAATAAAACCGATAATGGGGAGCATACAAAGATGATACCATCCACAGCACAGTTATCAGTCGAACATTCTAAAATTGACTGGCAGGACAAAGAAAAAAAGCGTTGGTTAGAGCAAAGAGATAAGGCGTATAACTACTACAAAGGCAGAACGGAAGCCTACACAAAGGGTTATTTTTCAAATAGTTTGAATAGCCAAATACCCTGCCCTAACATAAACATCACAAAAAGAATCATTGATAGAATTAGCATGGTATACATGAAGCCACCCATTAGAGAATATTCAAATGAGCAGATACCTGATTTTATGCACTTGAAAGACCATAAGATGCAAAGAGCAGAAACATTATGCAATCTATTGGAGTTTGTATTAATCAAACCTACGTGGCGTAGGGATAAATTAGAATATGACATCATCAGGGATTGGGAGGCAATGTTCTTTGATGATGACCCATTAAATCCATCAGCAATAACATATCCATTACAGGTTAGGTCATCTGTGCTTGATACAACACCTGAATTGTGGGCTTATTGGGATGAAGCAAACCATTTCATTTATGAAAAAGGCACAGGCAAGAAGATTATTTCAGATGAGAATCAGGAGATGATTAACCCCTATGGAATTCTGCCTTTCATAGAGTGTTACCGCAACGGAAAACCTGAATCTTCTTATTTCGATACTGATGCATCTCCTGATCTTGTCGCTACCAATGAAGCAGTAAATGTGGCTGAATATAACAAAAACGCTAACATAATGTTCCAGTCCTTTGGCTTTGGTTATGTGACAGGAAGCACAATAGAGAAAGAAAAGTTAGAGATTGGTCAAGATAAATGGTCATTTCTTGGACACGATGGAACACTTAACATGGTAGCACCACCTAACAGCGTACCTGCATTAACGGAAAGCATTGAGGGTTCTTATAAGATGTTGGCACAAAACTATCATTTGTCCATTTCATTTGTAGATGGAACAAGTGCAGAAAGTGGTGTGGCATTACGCTTACGGAATCAAGAACTCATGGATTCTCGTAGAGCAGATGTGACTAATTGGCGAACAATAGAAAACAAATTATTTGAGGTGGAAAGTAGAATATTGATGATTGAACTTGGTAGAGATACAGGTGATTTACTTAATGTGGATTATGAAGAATCAACGGAAATACTCTCCGATCAAGAGCAACGAGAAAAATGGGATTGGGAATTGTCACATGGGCTTATTGACAAAGCGGATATACTCATGGAACAAGACCCTGACAAATATCCTGAAAGACAAGATGCACTTGATTATTTAGCAGACAGGTCACAAGTGGAGGAGGAAAGGGAAGGAACTTCTCCGCTACTGGCTGCACTTACAACGCCTGTATAGATGGCTGACCAAGATCAGATTAAAAAAGTAGTAGAACAATTATCTGCTAAATTTCAAATTGCTCAAAAAGAAGTTATATTAGCATTACAGGAACTTGTTAAGGGCAAAAGTAATGCGGAGGCTCTTGCAATTATAAATGATCTTGATATAAATAAAGTCATGATGGCAAAAACATCTTCAATCATTAGCGGATATACAGCAGGTAATATTGGAACATTATTAACAAAAGAACAATTTGCAATGATAACTGAAGAAACATTACAGGCATTATTAACACAATCTGAACAATATCTTGCAGGTGAAATTACTGCTATGTCTAATGTTGTCAAACAAGAGGTTATTGCAGGAATAATGAATAATAAAACTGCTGATGATATATTGGAAACAATAGGCAAAAAGGGATATGGTGCAGGCGTTGGAATGAAAAGAATAGTAACTGATGGAATGAATAACTATTCAAGAGCAGTTACAAGAATGATGATGGATGAAGCACCTGATAATACAAAGTATATTTATATCGGTCCTGCAGATGAAAAAACAAGATCATTTTGCTTGAGTGCAATACAGGCAGGGGCTTTAACAATGTCAGAAATATCATCTATGGGATGGTCATTCTCATTAACAGAGGGTGGTGGTATAAATTGCAGACACGGATGGGAGCCGATGTCAAGAGATGTAAAAGGTCAATTCTATGAGCAGGAAGAAGCAGAGGAGATATTAAATGCTTGATGCTAAATTTTGGAGAAAAACAGGGATTGATGTTGTTGCTTGTTATAGGAGGCACATATTTGATCCTGAAGGTGGAGGCAAAAAAGCAACAGACATAGATGGATCAGATTATCCTCGATATAGCAATAAATATGAATTAGCAAAGAGGACAGGCAAATTAAAAAGACAGGCAACAAAATTTAAAGATTCTAATGCACCAGTATTAACATCTGATCTGTTGAGAGCATTTAAATCATTTAAATCATATAATTCAGGTTTTGGGTTTGGTGCAATAACACACAAAGGACAGGTTAAAAATCTTGCAAAAAAGGGGAGGGTGCTTTATAAGGAGGGGAAGCCTTTACCTAAACAATGTGAAGAATTTTTAATGAAAGAAATGGATGATACTGTCAAGGGTGCATTTAAAAAATTGAGAAGAAAATATAAAAGAAAAAAAATTAATATCATTATTTAATACTTAATCATTATATTTGTTCATGAAATTAAACTCACAAAAGAGGAAATAAAATGGCTGAAGCACAAGACAATACTCCAAAGGCTGAAGAAAACAGCGTAACAAATCCCAACACACAAGTTGAAGAAAGAAATGATGTGCCTTATACAAGGTTTCAAGAAGTTAATGGTCAAAAGAATCAGTACAAGTCAGAAAACGAGAGTTTGAAAGCAGAACTTGACAAGGTAAAGGCAGCACAGGAAGAACAGAGGCAAGAGGCTTTAAAGAAAAACTCTGAATTTGAAACTTTATACAATGAAACTGATGCACAGGCTAAAAAACTTGCAGAACAGAATAAGGCTATGCAAAGTGATTTAAATTCTTTTAGAGAAGGGCTTGTAAATCAAATCCCTGAAGAAAGAAGATATATTACTGATGGAATGAGTATTGTTAATTTGCAAAAGTTTGTCCAAGAAGAACAAATTAATGTAAATGCAAATAAAACCGATTCATCAAGAGCAGGAAATACTGCTAAAGGTGAATTTGGCGGATATGGTTCTCATGCTGAATGGGCTGAAAAAGACCCAAGTTCTTATGAAAGGGAAAAACAAAATTCTTTTGGAACAGGAATAAAGATTGCATACAACGACTAAACATTCACAATTATTTGGCAGGGATTTTGATTCTAATAATGATATGGAATTAAAACCTCGCAAGGATGGGGATGTTGATGTTAAATATAAGAATGGCAAAATGACATTTGACGAATATATAGATGAGATGGAAACAAGAGTAACAAATGTATCAGAAGGAAAAGCCATAAAATCTAATTCCATTGGATACTTTTCAGGATTTGGCAAAGGAACATTGAATAAAAACATTTAACAAATCCTAACCGAAGGCTTTTGTGAGCAGTTGAGGAAGGATAAAATTCAGGAGGTATTACGATGGCTGATGCTGTAAGTGATACTGGTGCAGGAAGAGTAAAAGGTGGTTTAGGTTTAATAGTAGGCGATGCTGTTGTCGCATTTAATAAATCAAATGTAATGTTACCTTTGGTAACTTCAAAACAAGCAGTAAAAGGTGCAATTACAGTTCAATTCGTTGATTACACAAAAATAGGTTCAAGTGATGTTACTGCTGCAACTGATGGAGCAGATTTAACAACAATGACATCAATAGATACTGCTGCTAAACAGGCAACTGTATCAGAACACGTGATTAGAACGGATGTGTCTGATTTGGCTGCTATGGGAAGTGCAGAAGATTATACAGGAAATGTTGGTCAGGTTCTCGGTAATGCTGTTGCTGCAAAACTTGATGCAGATTTAACTGCACTTGGAACTGGGTTTTCGCAAACTGAATGTGGTGCAGGAACTGCATTGGCATTATCTCACCTATTTGGCTCAATGAGGCAATTAAGGGCTGCAGGTGCTCCATTCCCATATAATCTTGTATTATCTCCAAAGCAGGTGTGGGGTGCAAAAGGTTTATCAGGATTGTTGCAAGATGCTGCAGTTACTGGTTCTAATTCAAAGCCAATGTCGTTAATGGGTCAAAAAGGTGAAGAAACAATGGCAAATGGATTGGTTGGCACAATAGCAGGTTTTGATGTTTATTGGTCTGACCAAATAAATGAAGATGTAGGATCAGGCGGTGATGCTGCAGGTTTTGCTTTCTCTAAAGGTGCAGTAGGTTGTGCAGTTGGTCCGAATGGATTAATTAGAATAGAAACAGAACGTAATGCTTCATTTAGAACTACTGAATATGTAGCCACAGGATTTTGGGGAGAAATTGAAATCCACGATGGTTTTGGTGTATATATTCTTTCAGATGTTTCATAATAAATAATAAATATGAGGGTGGGGTTTCGAGGCTTCGCCCTCATATAAATTAGGAGATATAATGTCAGATAGATATTTTAAAAAACCAAATGGGGTTATAATTAAATTTCAGAGTAATCACGATATAAATTCATTATTGGATAGATTTGAAGAATGTGATAAGGATGGAAAAGCAATTAAAAAAGTAACTAAAAAAATAACTAAAAAAGCCAAAAAGTAGTTAAATCTTCAAGGCTCGTTCATAGTTCTAACATTAACTTTAGAGAGGAAGAAAATCAATGTCAATCAGAAAATATGCAGTAATAGAGGCAGAGAATTTAGCACTTGGTCAAGCAGGTTCAATATTCATAGATCAAGCAACAACAGATCAGGATGCAGTATGTCTTAATGGGGTATTTGTAGCAATAACATTCATTGAAGACACAGTATTTGGAACATTGACAGCAGAAACAGCACAATTATATCCTGCTGATAATGGGACATCAACAATAATAGATGCAAATGCAGGTTCAGAGGTAGATGGTCAAACATTTCCACAAGGATTAACCATATATGGAAGATGGACAACCATCAATCTTGTTTCAGGCAAAATCATTGCTTATGTAGGTTAGAATGTTAGGGATAGGTGCTAACTTAATCAAATCAGCATATCGCAGAGGGTTAGCGTATGTTCGTGATGGCTTAAAACTCTACATGCCCTATCGTGGGGCAAATCATTCCGAAGTTAAATTCGTAGGATCAGGTTCTACATATTTCACAACAAATGATTATGTAGATTGTGGGTCAGATTCGTCTTTAGATACAGGCTCATCTGCTTTTTCTGTTTGTGCTTGGTTTTATGCTACTAATGGAGCGGAATCTCAAACCATTGTATCCAAAGGAGCAAGTCAATCAAGTGCTTCAGGAGATGTAGGGTGGGCGTTATCCATAACTGCAAATGAGGCTGTATTTTTCGATATGAATGAAGATAGTTCTACGACAAGAGATGCTACATCTACAGCACATAATGCCTTTAATATAAATCAATGGCATCATGTTGCGATTGTACGCCCTGCAGGTGCTACCGCAGGAAGAAAGATTTATGTAGATGGGGTTGATGTTACAAGCAGTACTGCAAATGCTATATCTGATTGCGATGATGGAGGACAAGATTTTAAAATTGGAGTTTGTCAAAGTGGTAGATATTTTGATGGAAATATTAAAAATGTAGGATATTGGAGCAGAGTATTAACTGCTACTGAAGTCCAAAATGTAATGTATAAAACATACGATGAATTATCAGGAAGATTGACATCTAATCTTGTTAGTTGGTGGGCGTTAGATGTTGATTACACAGATTCTACTGGAACTAATAATGGCACTAATTCAGGTTCTACGTTAAACGCAGATAAATATGGTGATAATACTCCAGTAATCCCAAGAGCAATCGACAATGCACCAACAGTTCAAGCAGATGGAATAGGTGGCGGTAGCATGGTCTTTGATTCAGGTGATTATGTGTATTTATCAGATAGTTCTTCTTATTCAGATACAGATGGTTTTTCAATGGCTTTTTGGGTGAAGTTTGATTCTATAACAGGTGATACTGCTTTGGTAACTAAACACGCAGATTATGCTGATCTTGATAATAGTGGAGAATTTTACATAATAAATGATGACGGAATATGTGAATTTGTCATTTTGGATCATAGTGAAAGTGCATCAATAGGAACAAAAACAGGAACAGTATTTGCAACAAACCAATGGTATCACGTTGCTTGTACTCACGATGGAGGAACTGCTGCAACTGGATGTAAAATATATATAGATGGAGTGCTTCAAACACATTCTGCTAATAATACAGGTAGTGGATTTGCAAATATAGAAGATACAGCCAACCAGTTAAGATTAGGAGTATTTGCTGATGGTGGAGAGCCATTTGATGGGAATATGTGTCAATTTGGATTTTGGAGTGTTGAACTCACCCAAGCACAAGTATTATCAGTAATGGAAAAGACCTACGATGAATTTAATGCAGATGATAAAACTGGATTGGTTAGTCAATTACCATTAGAGGTAAATCACAATGCTAATGTTGGAAGTGGTGCTTCAAATTCAGGAACTTCCGCAGACACATCAGTATTTCCACTTAAAAAAGGTTCACCTCCTGACTTTGGTACTTTATATAGTGGTAGAGCATTAGAATTTGATGGGGTGGGGGATTATATAGATTGTGGTCATATATCTCCCGCAGGAACTGCTGTAAGTATTAGTTTATGGTTTTCAACTACTGCAAATGAAAACGCACATCTTGCAGGGGAATTTATCGCAAGTACGAATGGAATAAGGTTAGCAACAAGGGCTTCGGGCATTTTATGGGTTCAAAATGGGAATGGATCATCAGGTCAATATGCTCAACTTGATACAAGTGCTGCGGGGAATAATGATTATAATGATGGGAACTGGCATCATTTAGCAGGAACATATAATGGAAGCACATTAACACTTTATTATGATGGGGTTTCAGGTGGTACTGCATCATCTTCATTAACATTAGATGTAAATAGTGATTTTTATATTGGCAGATACCTTACGCAGGAATATTTTGATGGAAAAATAGCCAATGTTCAAGTATGGAACGCTGCCCTTACAGAAGCAGAAGTCCAATATTCTTACACACATCCTGAAAAATTCGCATACAATACATCAGGTTCATCACTAACAGCATCCAATCTTGTGGCTTGGTATCCAATGATTGAGGGTGAAGGTAGCACAGCACAGATTCCTGTTCGTAGTCCTCAAATGTATATTACGGATGGTAGTGAAAAGGGGCTTGGTAGTGAAATAGTAACTGGATTTACTAATGGTTCTACTTATCCATTTAATACTTTTACCACTTCAGGGCAGGATATATCTTCAGCAATAGAAACAAGTGGAAATTGGGGTGGTTGTGCATCAAATGTCTTGAGTGTTGTTGCAGGGGAAGTGTATAAGTGTACATTTAATCTTACATATAATAGTGGAACTACTACTCTTCGGGTAGTTTTAGCAAGTAATGCTATTGGTTCAGGTGGTCTTTTAAGTAATGCACTTAAAACAAATACAAATGGTTTAAATACTGTTTATTTTACAGTTAGCACAACTGATACAACAGCCTATCTTCAGTTAGGAACTTGGAACGCTTCTGATGTAATTAATTTTAGTGCGACAGATATATCGTTAAAGAAAGTAAAAATGGGTAATCATGGTGCTACTGTGTTTTATGGTGAAGAAGAAATGAGTAATGGTGGATTTGAAACAGATACAGGAACACCTCCAAATGGATGGCAAAATTTAGATGACCATACAGGTGTTGGAACAGCAGATGGAACTGCACCTGCAGGTAGCAATGTAGTGGAGGTTACAGCGGGTAGTGCAGGGGCTGCTGCTGATAGCTTTAGGCAGGTAGAGGCTGATGGTTTGGTGGCAGGTAGGACATATCGTTGTACATTTTATGCTAAAACAATTTCAGGCAATACTACACTTTCAGCTTGGGTTCAGAATAGTGGGGGTGATATAACTACCAATCAAACTATAACAAGTTCATGGACTCAATATAATTATACTTTTACAGCTAATCAAACTACAAGAGATCAAAGATGGTGGCTTGGAGGTGCTGGTGTATTTAGAATGGATGAAGTGTCTTTCAAAGAAGTGGGAATAGCAGAAGGATGGAGTGCAGTAGATAGTGAGCCACTAATCCCACAAACAGCATTAATGGGATTAAGTAAGAAACGTGCATTTGATGGTTTTAATGACCATGTTGTAATAGCAGATAACAATGCTTTTAGTTTTACAGATGGTAGCACAGATGAACATTTGAGTGTTTCAGCGTGGATATTGCCTTATACTGCTGCAAGTTTCCCTATAATAACTAAAGGTGTAACAAATACATCAGGAGAATGGGTTTTTCAATTAGATGCATCAAGTAAATTGCTTTTTCAATGTATGGATCAAGCCACGTCTGATTGTTGGATTGGTAAAAAATATAATACAGCACTTACAGCAGGAAAACTATATCACGTTGTTGCAACATATAGCGGAACTGAAGCATCATCAGGAATCAAATTGTATATAAATGGTGAAGAAGTTACAGTAGTTACGGAAGCAAACGATGAGGGCTCTTACAACTACATGGTAAATGGTAGTGCTGATGTTCATATAGGAAGGTATAATTCAGGTACTACAAATACTTATGCTCACGGAATCATAGATGAGGTTGCAATATGGGATACAGCAGTATTAAGCCTTGCAGAAATACAAGCCATATTTAATGATGGCGTACCACTTGATGTATCTTCTAATTCAGGAGATTATACGTCATCAGGAGATTTAGTTGGATATTGGAGAAATAACAATTTCACGACAGCAGGAACTTGGGATGACTTATCAGATACTAATGTAAATGGAACAATGACAGAGTTTGTTGCAACCGATTATGCCCTACTCCCACAAGGAACAACAGCAGGAAAAGACATATTAGGATTTCCACTTACACATGTAAACAATGGGTGGTTGAATCTTGATGGTGCAGGGTATGTAAATGCAGGAGATAATGATTTATTCACATTCATAAATGGTGGTTTTTCTCTTGAATGTTGGTTTAAAATGGATGCTGCACCTTCTGATGTAGAATATTTGATAGCAAAAACAAATGTAGGATCAGCAACTAATGCAGATGATACGGAATACGGAATGTTTTTGGATTCTAATAAAAAATTATTCATTCGACTTTTTGATGATAGTGCATCGGCATATATAGGTGCATATTTTAATACTGCATTGAATCTAAATCAATGGTATCACGTTGTTTGCACCCATACAGCAGGAGGAACTACGAGTGCTACTTGCAAAATATATTTAGGTGAAACTGCAACG
>VTLG01005262.1_pt1 | contig 29730 bp, 38 predicted proteins | sample 4694571 | NCBI WGS metagenome assembly VTLG01 (sample SAMN12604809, study PRJNA352737) | marine metagenome | biome: ENVO:00000447; feature: ENVO:00000209|ENVO:00000569|ENVO:01000036; material: ENVO:00002151; isolation source: viral sequences binned using virsorter ...
TAGATTGGGAGCGCATTATGGCGCAAGGTTCTCGCTCTTCTTGGAAGGACGAGTGGCTAACAATTTTGTTTTCAATTCCACTCATACTTGCATTTTGTGGAGAGTGGGGGCGTGGTGTAGTTGCAGAAGGTTTTAATGCATTGGAACAGATGCCGAGCTATTACCAGTATACTTTAGGCGTGATTGTAAGTGCGAGCTTTGCAGTGCGTTCAGCAACTAAATTTTTCGGGAGAAAATAGATGGAGATGTGGCAATGGATAATGTTGTTCTCAGCGGTAAGCCTAAACACATTAGTTAACTGCTTACGATTGTATTTAGAGAGTAAACGATAATGCAAAAAAACTGGGAAATGTTTTTTGACATGCTTATTAAACACGAGGGTGGCTTTACTTCAGATGAACGCGATTCTGGGAATGCTAAAGGTGATGGTCACGGCAATAAGGGCTCGACCATGCTTGGCGTTACTGCATGGAACTGGGCTAAGTATACCGGTAAGCCTGCGCCTATGGAGGTTATGAAAGCTTTGACTAAAGAGGACGTTAAGCCTCTATACAAAAAGAATTACTGGGATGTCATACAAGCAGATAAACTCCCGTCTGGCGTTGACATCTCAGTAGCTGACATGTGTGTAAATGCCGGCCCTGGTAGGGCTGCTAAGATTTTACAGAAAGCTACCGGTGGTCTCGCTGTAGATGGCGCTATCGGAAAAATGACCATTGCCGCAGTACATGATAGAGACGCAAAAGAAGTGCTAGACAATTATTACTACGGCCGTCAAAAATTTTACGAGTCTCTAGATGATTTTGAGCATTATGGCAAAGGATGGACCAGGCGAAACAAAGAAACTCTAGAGCTCGCCTTGTCTATTGTATAAAAAAGGGAGGCTATCCCCCTCCCTTAGTATCTAGTCATTTCCCTCGAAAGCAAGAAACCTAGACTGCTATGGTTTGAGCGGATCACATTGATGCTCGGCACTCATAGCTTACCATAATATTTTAAGTATTTTCTGGATCTATTGCCATTGACTCAGAGCCTTTTCTTCTAATTTCTTTTTTAAGAAATCCAACTGCGTCAACAAGATTGATATAACATTTTACGAAAGCTTCCATCTCATGGTCGCCTCTTATCCATCGATCTTGCGGTATGCCTCTTTCCGCACGATCAACAACTTTTGCAGCAATCGCAAATTCTTTAATTAATGTAGCCTCGTCTTTCATTGATTTACCTCCGGTCTTATTTTTGGTTTTACGAGTTTATTGGAAGCGTGATGAGTGCCTTTGCAATAAATATGCACATCATCTTGGTTGGGTATCATAATATCATACATCGCTGTTTTGTTATGACTACAAGCATCATAACTCGGAAACAAAATATTATGCGTAACAGGTTCGCCCTGGACGAAATACGTTAGAACCATAAAAGTATAATACTTAATCATTTACCTTTCCTCGCGTCACCACGATGTATCATCGCTTTTTCTGTTTTATTTTTGCGCTCAACTTTACGCATATTTTCCCATTTGATTTTATACATTGTCTCTTGTAAAATTTTACGCCTTTGAGCTTTATCGGCGTGAAACAAATCGGTCATTACATCTTCGATTTTCATTTGCCGCTCCTCCACGTTTCCATAACAAGCCTGACTTTATTTCTACATTCATATTTAAATTGTTCACTTATTTTGATAGAAGATTTTTCGCTTTCAATATTATAAAAAAGATACAAACCTCTAATAAAATATTCGTTATTTCGGTTGTTACTGTTTACGCGGCTTTGCTCGAAACCTCGATCAAATTGATAATACAAAGTTTTCATTATCTCATTACATCTTTCAAAATCCAAATGAGATAGTGCTCGGAACGCCGAAGAGCATTTTTCAAAATTTGCGCCGGTGCAGGTAGCTACAGCAAATGCTGCTCTAAATGGTGCATTTTTAAATCGTTTATCTCTTGGCTGTATTACCTCTACTATATGATTTAAACGATGATGTAATGTAGAATTTAAAAACGGTTCAATGTCAGTTGAGACTACCTTAGTATTTCTATGTGTGTCGATGCGTAACAAAAACTGCATTGGACTAACGATAGTATTCGGTAGATTAAGAATATCAGCGTTAGATCTATTTTTACCTTGATCTAAAACTTTAAATACTGATTCGTTTTTAACGATAGAACAGTGGGCCTTAATTGTTACTTTACTCTCTACGACCGCAGATAATCGATTTTGCCCATCTAGTAGCCTGCCTTTTCTTGAAAAAATAATTGGCTGCGGACTTAACATCCATCTGCCTAATTTCATCTGATGTGCATAATTCCTTACAACAGTAGGACTGATTGCCCGGTTACCGTAATTGTTGTTATGCAACCATTTTGCCGCCAAACTTGGCGTGATAGACAAAATTTTACTTTCAATTTCATCAGACTTAACAATGTGTGATTGGACTTCATTACTATTAAACATTTTATATAACCTCTTTTGTTTTTATAGGATCATCATGTTAACTGACGGTTAACAACTATGTCAAATAAAAAAACCCCGAGCACTATAAGGAGGAAGAACTCGGGGCTAGTATTGAGAGCCCACAGGCAGAGGCCTCTCAGAGGTATATTGACAACATATAGTTTAAACTATTGAAAAACAAGAGACATATGGTAGTTTACATTATGTTAACATTATGGAGAAATACATGTTAGACGAAAAAGAAAAAAATTTAATCATGTTATTAGAGCTTCCACATAGGATATCAAATCCACAGGCCATGATGCAAGCTTGCCAAGATGCTGCCGTAGTTATTCAACGTCAAGCCGCAGAAATTGAAGCACTTACCGAATCAGCAAAACCAAAGCGAGCTCGTAACGCAGACGGTACTTTAAAAGGAGATGACCCTACTACACCGGAAAACGAAGCTTGGGTAGGTGGCAAGGCACCCAAGAAAAAAGTTAAAAAAGCTAGTTAATATTTAACAAGCCGCCCGTCTGACGCGCCAGACGATCAAACAAACTTGGGAACACCGCTTGCATTGTGTTAAGTGGCAGTGTTTGTTTGGCCATGTTGGCGTAAGTTCTAGGTATTATTCCAAGTAAGTTCTGCCCTGGAAAATTAACAATATTTCTTTCGCCACCGGCCATTACACTTGGTAACGGCGAAAGAACTTCTTGTGATGCCCGGGCAATATTAGCCAATTCAGTGCCTGTACCTTTCAAATAACTTGTGCCTTCGCGTGTTTTTGTAGCCGACGAAAGCGCCTCGGGAGTAAGTAAACCTGCTCCTGCATCTATTCCTTGTCTGTTTAAAGCTCGCTCCATTGTCAGGTAAGCTCTGTACTGATCGTTTGCCTGACGTAAACTAGGTTTTAATGCATTAGGTATCTGTCGTAAGACCATTTGGTCCAATATTTCTTTCATATCGTAAGCTAAGTCGTATTGAATCATTTCGCCAGATTTGGCATATTTAGTCATTGCTTCGTTTAGTTTTTTTCTAGTGCTTTTAATATTTTGTGCATTAATTACTTTACCTTCTAAAACTGCTTCAGAAAAATCTAAAACAATTTTTTCTAAATTACGTGGGACTTGACCCATTGTCATATCGCCTTGCGCTTTGGATAAAGCGCCTAACATAAAATTACCTTCTGCTTGTGTAGGTACACCACCGGCAGCGTCGTCAGCCATGTCATAAACTTTGCCAATTCTTTTACGGGTAGCATTTATAACTTCGGGAGTAGCAAGGTCAGCGTTTGTACCTGCTTGCCTTAGAATAGAAGATGTTAATTGTTGTTTTGCTGTTAACGATGGTCCTGCTCTTCCTTCTAATCTCATCAAATTAGGTGACCCAATCTGTTGTCCTGCGCTAATGTCAGTAATTCCTTGATTTTGTAGTGTTTGGACAGATGAAGACCTGTTACTGCCTGGTAAATTACCATAGATGTCGTCAGCCGGTCCCCTGACCAGTCGTCGAAGTCCAGGCGTTGCTAAAGCCTGTGCTACTGGAATACCTAACGCGCCTGCAAATCTTGCTATATTTTCGTACTCACTTCCCTCAGTAAGTTGTCCGGCTGTTTCACTTGCTAATGCAGGAACGGTTACACTTGCCATAGATCGTAGAGGGCCGCCAAGTGGCACGACTGCGGCTCCGCCTAAAAACTCCCCTAAAGTGCTTCCATACTCACCGCGAGGTGTAAGAGGCTGATACTCACTAAAACCACCAGTTACATCTGCAAGCGTTGATCGTACAGTAGGAGCTTCTGGATCTCTTTGTGGTATTCTTATATCGTCTGAGCTACCTATGTCGATGCCGGTAGCCTCTTTTACTACCGGACTAAGCAACTCTAATAACCCAAGTTTTTGTGTTATCTGTAAAGGTAAGTTTAATATACGGTTGGTTATATCAGCGGCAAAATCTACTGTTTCCGCAGCTCCGCGCATAGCTCCAGACGCGACAGATTTTCTTCCGTCTGTATCGAGTAATTTATTAGCTTCATCAGCAAGTGTTCTAGCAGATTCCAGGTCTCCGGCGTTGTGCGCCCTTTGGACCATCTTCATTAGCTCTTCGTATTCATCTTCCATAATACTAACCGCCCCCGTACAACTCTTTTATCTGTTCTAAACTTAACGGCTCTGCATCACCTAATAAGGCTGATGCGTCTGCACCAAACTGTCTAGTTAATTCTGATTTTAAGGTAGGATCTGTTTCTGCTAACCTGTAAGCTTTCTTAATTATGCTTTCATATCTTACTTTGATTTTAGCAAGTTGGTCTTGCATAAATTTTGCCTTTTGACCTACTTTTAATTTAGCAATATCAGATTCCAACAAATTTAGTTCTTTTTCTGACACTGCTCCAAGCGTCGCGCCACCTTCCATTTTTAGAGCCCGTAAGGCACCAAGCGCCATTTTTGAGCGTAGAGTGTCTGATAAAGTTTCTAGCTCGGCAGCCTTGGTAAATGGTGCAAATTTAAATATTGACCCAAAAAATCCTGTTGTTAAATTAGGACTGCTACTGATTAGGTCTTGCATTTGTTCCACTGTGTCAATGGCAACTTGAGCGCCTTCAATACCGCCTACTGTCTGTTTAACAGTCTGCAATTCACGATTTATTTGAGATGTTAAGGCATTATACATCTCTGGAGTTATACGACCTGATGTCAACTCATTTGTTAAAAATTGTAACTTTTGTTGTGGTGTGCCGGTTCCTTGCAGTATAGCGGCAGATGATGCCATTGCCTGCCGAGCTTGCGCGGCGGCCGCAGATTTTCTAAAGTTGTTTAGCAGCTCTACTGTTGTGTTACCTTCTTGACCTTGTAGTGTCATTCCTGCATCTTTAATTGCGCTAAATGCCAACATCATGCGCTGATCTTTTGTCAAATTACTAAATAAATCTTGTGGCGCTTGCGGTTGGGCCATCATTAAATTTAGTAAACTTTGATTATTATTGAGTTTTTCTTGTTGAACTACATTTTGATTTATTGGTGGTGTTTCAGTAGTAGTTATAGGATTTAGTACTGCGTTTACAGATTGCGTGGCAATTTCTTCAACTTCTGGGTCTACAGTTTTGGGAGGCAATATCGGTAAGTTTGTAATTTCATCTTTTACCAAACCCATTTTTATCATGTCGTCCATAGACGCTACTTCACCTGGCATAGCCCCTTGCAGATTAAACTGTCGGATCATGTCTTCCGTTAAGATTATTTCTTGTTCCATTTTAACCTCCAAAAAAACCTAGCCCAGAGCCGCCAAAAAGAGGGTTAAATATAGGTGATGCCGCGCCACCCATAGCACCAAAGCCCATGCCCAAGCTGCCTAAAGCACCTAACGCAGGCCCGAGGCCACCAGTTCTTGTCGTTGTTGTGCCATACCCTGCCGGTATAGCTCCGGCTGTACCAGTAAGCACGCCAAACTGAGTAAGTGGAAAGCTTTGTCGAGCTAGGAAGTCTTGGAACTGAGCATCAAGAGCCTGTTGGCCGAGTTGTCTTTGCGCTTCGCCTGCCGCAGTTTGCGCGCCTAAACCTGCTAATTGATTTTGCAACTGTTGACCTGCAATTGAACCAAGGCCGGCAGCGCCTTGAGCTCTAAGTCTTGCAGCATCCTGCTCAAGAGCTGCTTGTGCCGCAGCCGTTTGGCGTCTACCAGTAATGTCAAATTGAGCTGCACGCTGCGCTTGATCAAATGCTCTGGCTCTTTCCCGTGAAATTAAATCTGCCGCCTGTTGACCGTATGCCTTGCGTGTTTCTGCTTCAGCTATGCCTTGTCGAGATCCGCCAAATGCATTGGCGGCCGTAGCTTGGGCACCTTGCTGATTTAATGCTATTTCTTGCGCGCCGCCTAAATCGCGCAGTCCTGCCTCAATAACTGCGTCTGTATATGGCGACATATAGTTAGACATGTTTGCATCTGCAATGCTACCTGCGTCAGCAAGTTGTGGAGCGTCCATCGTGGCCATATTGCCATAAGCATCTGCCGCAGCACCATACAAAGGCTGCCCCATGCTAAGAGCGCCATAACCGGTCATTGCTTGTTGCTGTAGAGGCGTCATGCCTGCAACGCGATCACCTCCAAAAGATTCATATGGCTGCGCTAAAAAATCTTGAGCAAATGGTATTACAGTGCCTTCTAAAAAGTCCTGTTGAAACTGCGGCATCTGTTGTGTGGTAGTTTTACTTGATCCCATTACCTTAACTCCATCTCATAATGAGTATACACTGACCGAAACGGCGATGTGTCTACATATTTTTCAAACCCTTTACGACCATCAGCCTCTATAGCATCCAGACCTGCGTCTATAGCTAACTTTTTCAATAAACTTAACGCTTCATCCATCCACTGCCTCATGCGCTTACCGCCAATAAACTCTATCTTTAAATTTTTTCTTTGAGGGTGCTTTACAACCACGGTCGTCATGGCTGCTACTAACTTGTCCTCGAGATGAATAAGCCACATTACAGAGCCACCACCTCTTACATCATCCTCAACGTCTTGCATTGTGACGTTTTGAGACTGCCTTAGTATTGCCGGAGCCAGTAACTCCATGCCCTTACTAAGGTACTGATCAAAATCTTCCGCTAGCACGGGCAAAACACTTACCTTTGGCTTTGCGTCTAATCTTACAACATTATCTAACATATTTACACCCCTAGACGCCATTTCATTACCACGTACTCAATGCAATGCGTTTCCAGATGGCTGTAGAGCCATCATAAGAACCTGTGCAAATATAAATATAGTTTGTGTCCCAGGCAATCATACCACTAACATCTCCGGTCGATCCGGTATTAGCTGATGGCGTAGCTTGCTTTGTTGCCATTTGCCTAAAATTACCATCAAGCGATATAACTGCATATTTTTTTGAAGCATCCCAAAGCACAATGCCATCTTCTGATGGGTTGTCATCGATTGTTTTATGATAAAATCTTGTCAGATTGCGCCGTAAATAATTGCTTAAACTTAAGCCCCAGGCTTTAATATCATCGCCGATCGGAGGTAAAACTGGAGCGACCATTATCTTTTTCCGCCTCGTTTAGCGTCAATACGCATAGTGCCAACATTCCATGCCGCATAAGGTGTGTCACCCTCAACCCTCATACGAACCTGTCTGCCTTGAAATCTTACCGGCGTTGGATTGGCCGGTGTAAATGGTCCATGTGTGCTTTCTGTAGCATTAGGATAAAACCTACTTTTAAATTTTATACTTACATCGCCTTGTGTTTTTTCATCGGGAATCAGCTCCGTAACTTGCATTACATTATCGCCATTGCCCAAACTTATCGGGCCTGTTTCAGCAAATACTGATTGTTGAGAAGATGAAGTTTCGTAACTTAACCCAATTTCATGGTCAAAAACTGTGCCGTGGCTATCGAACATCATCGGAAACGCAAAGACGCCCCGTGATACACCACTAGTGCGAGACAAATCACCTATCAGCCAATGATTTTCTTTGTAATCAAACGCAACATATTTATCTATTTCTGTTGCAGCATTAGAACAATAAAACCACCAGATTTCTCCAAACTCTGCATTTACGTGAGCCCATGTTAAACTTTTTTGATCTACGTTTAAATTTTCAAAAATATGATCGTGAACGGCGCAGGGTATTTCTGAAACTCTATTTCCGTCAAATCTAAAAAATCCTCCGGTTCCCATCCAAAAAACACCGGCATCAGTGTCTGCCGCAGCTTTGTGAGATATTACTCCGCAATTTGTGCCAACTCTTTCAAAACCAAAAATATACGGTGGCCCAGAATATCGCCCACTGTAGCTATCGACGTCAGTTAAAATTAATGTTTGACCTCTTGTTCTTACGGCTGTTTGTATTTCGCCAGATGTTTGGAGCTCGTAATCACCTGCTTCGTTTGTAGCTAATGGCGACCACACTGTATTATTTTCTCTATCACACCAAGAAATTTTGCGTGGATTACCGCCTGACCCAAGAGCAAAAATAAATCTTTCTTCTGTAACGATCAAACCAATATTATTTATTGGAGCGTTTGTAATTGGCGCAGCATCAGAAGTTGTGCCCAATTGCCACTCTAAAAGCCTACCGTCAGTAGTAGAGCAAGCGACTAGATACTCTCCCCAATTGTCTAGCGACCAAGTGGTTGCCGCAACAACATTACCTGTGTCTGGCCTTGGTGTACCGTAAGTGTGACCTGTAAGTATTGATGTGCCGTTACCCCCATAATATCCATAACCATAACCTAAGTTTTGTGTCGCAATCTCTTGGCCATCCACAAGATCACTTGGTGTTATGTCGAATTTTGCCCCTGCGGCAATACCTGCAAATAATTCACTGTATGATCCTGCGGCTATGTATCTTGTGCCGTTCAAGCTCTTCCAAGCGTGCATGCCTCTCGGAGCATACGTTGTAACTTGGCCTAATGTTGGGTGTGTTCGCCACCCTCCAATAGGACGAAGAGAACCTTCACGCCAACGGACTAATGACCCGTCACGCCACCTTCCCGAAGCATCTAAATCGGTGCCTATTCTGTAAAATCCTGACGGTATTTTGAGCGGTATAAGTGTCATTAAATTACTCTGGTTTTGTTGGAAAGGTAACGTCATGTGGAAAACCACTTTGTTGTGGTACGTTTAATAGGTCTGTTCTGTATTGTGACCACGTATTTTGTTCTTCTGAAGTCATTTCTGCCCAACGCAAAGGATTACTAACAATTGGATCAACCTCTTGTTCTAATCTCAAATTTCTTACATGACGAACATTAGCTGCAATTTTTGCATCATAATCTAATTGAGAAAAAGCCGAGTAATTAGAACCTATCAGGTTTAACAAGTTAGAATTATCAATTGTATTATCACTATCATCAGGATTTAATGAATATGGTATCCATCCAAAATCAGGGTGATTTATTTCTAAATCAAAAATAGTGTTTTCTGCGTTTATAGATACAGCGTTACGAATTTCTGTAATTTCTATACTCATTTATTTCTCCTATGATATCCGTAGATAAACTGATCTATGCAGTGAATTAACGTTACCCATAAGTCTCCAGGTACCACTTAGGGTACTGCCATTCGTACCATTAGTATCAGAATATCTTAGTGAACTACCAGCGTGAGTAGTACCTGGCAAACCAGTGCTAGAAGCATATAAAGTTGACGTAGGTTCTAACATTGCATAAGTACCAACAGAACCAACAGATGCACCGGCAGTAGATGATAGCACGCTTGAAGTATCTACTGTTGATGTAGATGAGACAGTTACAGTTGATCCACTTGTACTTACAGAAATGCCAGTGCCGGCAGCGACGCTTGTTAAATACCCACCATTGCTATGATCGCCCCAACTATAAGCCGTGTTCCATTGCCCTTGTGATGAAGTTGTTGGAATTGAGTAACCACTTTGTAATGAAACAGCTAATGTACCAGAAGTCGTTACAGGATTACCGCTCACTGTTAAACCAGTCGGCACTGACATATCTACGCTTGTTACTGTGCCAGAACTAGACACACCGCCTATATAAGTAGCAATATCTGACATAGCTACTTGTTTCATTGTGCCGTTGTCATTAAATACTACGCGATCTGCGGCAGCTACTGTAGTTGAGCTCGCCGCAGTATCACCATCTAACACGTTTAATTCGGCAGTCGTAACAGTTGCGCCGTCTAATATATTAAGCTCTGCGCCCGTTGAAGTAACAGTAGTTCCGCCAATATTAACCACAACTTGGTTAGTGCCGTCTGCATTACTATTTACCTCGGTGACAATTGTATCTAAGGCAGTGTTTAATTCTGTTCCCCAAGAATTAAGGCTACCTCCGACTGTAGGCTTTGTAATTGATAAGACCATTTGCCTCTCCTTTATGCGGCTTGTTTAGCCCACGGGTCGCTAGTTGCAACCTCAATTTCTGTCCATATTTCGGTAATACTATCAGAAACATTAGTGTATGTCTCTTGTGAAATTTCTATGGCGCCCCACTCCATTGCTATATTTGTTATAGGCAATCCGGTAATAAAACTTACCGGAGTTAAATCGTGATTTTGTGTGATTACTACTTCGTCAACAACTGGAGCAGGAATAACAGTAATTATGTCTAATCTAAAATCTGGTATATCTGTTAATGTTGGTGATGACAGAGCAGGAGTACCAGACACCACGTTGCTAACAGGTATGTTTTGTACAAAAGTTCCTGTGCTTATTTGTGGCGCGCCACTTGTAATGCTTGTTGGAGTGAAGTTGCTTATTACTGTTGCAACGACTGATTCAACTACTGGTTGACCAGTTGCAATACTATTCACACCAATTGACGTGCTCGGAATTGATGATGCTTGCACGACAACAGAACCTGTAACAATGCTTGTTGCAGTTAAATCATGCACTTGTGTAAATGTTGTGGATGCAACTTGAGGTATGCCAGTTGTAATGTTTGCAACAACAAAAGTTTCATTTTCACCCATGTTAACGGATGAAATGCTTGGTGATCCACTTACAATATTTGTCGCAGTCAGATCGTGAACTTGCGTAATTGTTGCAGACGCAACGCTCGGGTTTGATGTTGCAATGCTTGACGCAGTAATCGATAAGCTCTCAGTTATAGATGGTGAATCAATAACCGGATTAGATGCTGCAATACTTGTTGCTGTTAAATCATGTGCCTGTGTGACTGTAACAGTTGCAATGTCTGGAGCGCCACTTGCAATCGAAGTGGCAACAAATGTTTCTTCTTCAGACATTGTAACACTAGCGACCGCAGGAGCGCCGGCAGTAATACTGTTTGCAACAAAAGTTTCATCCTCGCCCATATTAACGGAAGATACGATCGATGCTCCGGTAACAATGGACGTGGCAGTTAGTGAATTGACTTCTGTAAAAGTTACATTGGCAACTACCGGTGAACCGGCAACAATGCTTGTTACTGTAAATGTAACCTGGTTGGCTACGCCGTCGTCCGCAATCGGGTGGGCTGCAACTGGCGCAAATCCAAACATTTAATTATGACCTAGCTGCTACCCAATCAGAAACCATCGTTTTTACTTCTGCATCTGTCATATCTGACGTTTCGCCTGTCTCATTGTCAATTTTTTGAAAAGCATTTGCAGAGTGTAAAGCTAGAACTTTTGTTTCTAATTCTGTAGCTGTTAATTCTGTTACAGTATCAGGCACATAATATTCTCTGTTAGCTTCATCTGGTGACCAACCGACCATTGTGTTTGTAGAGGCATCTGGAAAATAACCACCATCTGCTACCCACTCAGGAGTTTTCATTCCCCCTGCGGTCATATGCATTTTGTACTCAATTATCATTTTCAGTCTCCTTAGATTTTTCTAATTGTAGCATGTAATCAGTATTAACAAAATCGGCTTTGCCAAATATTCTTTCTGCCGTTATATCTGCATTCTTATAATATTTATCTGCCATTTGATCTAAGAAGTTTTCTAAATCATTACTGTGCAACAACTCTTTTTTCGCAATACGATCAGCCGTTACTTTTATATAACCCGAGACTTCAGTAAGTGCTAATTGTGGATGCACTCCATATTGCTGCATATACTCGATTGTAGCTGTAGAAGCTCTGCCACCGTCCATAAGATTACGATACATTAACTCAAAACCTCTACGAACATGATGGCGCTTTTCTTCTTTTTCAAAAGCGACCTCGTCCCATTCGTCTATGCCGTAATTGTGTTTTATGTTGTCATAACTATCTATAAGCGTAGCAATGTCTTTAATAGAACCGTTTATTTTATTTTCCATTTGAATAAGGCTATGTCGTTTCTGTCGTAGCTTTGCTTCACTCACTGCATCGCTTGAACCTTCTAGTTCAATAATTTCCATGCGTACTTCCGCATGAGAAACCTGCGCTTCATTCAAAGCGTTTTCTCTTTTCTCTACTTCGGCTGTAATCTGCCGCAACATTCTATAAGGGGAATGACCATTGAGCATTGTTAATGTCATCATGTTCAATGTTGTTTGTGAATTATTCCTATCAAATGCCCTAGTAGCTTTTGCAATCTCTGGTAATTTCTCTGCGACTTTTGCAGCCGCAACTTGATTAATATTTTTACTTGCCTCTACTGGCAAAGAAAAAGTTATTGGTTTTGTAACTACGTTTGTCAAACTTGACCTCCTTTATTAATTACCCGAACAAGCACCTGACTCACTGAAATTACCTACATAATCTCCAAAGTCTGTAGCATTTCCTAAAGTTTGAACTGTGATGAAATCCATATTATTATTATCACCAGAACCAAACCCATGTGAAAAAACTCCAAGTGTTACATTACTCATGCCACTTGTAGTTCTTGCAACTGTAAGATCACCGAAATCAGTTGCATTGCCAGTGGTCTGAGTGGTGAAATACTGCAAAACATTTGTTTGACCAGAGTTTGCTCTTCCACCACCAACGACGCCTCTTGTAGGGTCTGAGACACTTCCGACTTCATAAGAACCTACTGTAAGATCACCAAAATCAGTAGCGTTCCCTGTTGTTGCATAGGTAATATATTCAGTTGTTACGTCAGATTGAGAAGTATAACCACCTGCAATAACGCCTCTAGTATCATCGGCAAAAGAAGTCGCACCATATAAGGCAGTAGTAACGTCTCCAAAATCTGTTGCGTTGCCAGTAGTCGCAGGAATAATTTTATCAATTTCATTTGAGTTACTACCATTGTAACCACCTGCAACAATTCCAATTGTGCCGTTACAACTCGCTCCATCCGTCCAAGCTTTTGCACTTTGCAAATCTCCAAAGTCCGTAGCGTTTCCAGTTGTGCTTATAGTGACATAATCAATGGTATTTTTTCGACCACTGCTTAAACTGCTTAGATAACCACCAAACCACAAACCCCTTGATCCATTACTTAATGACCCTATTGATTGTCTTGCTTCTGTAAGATCGCCAAAATCTGTTGCGTTACCAGTAGTAGTAATAGTGATATAAGAAATGACATTAGAAGAAGAACCGCCAGTGCGACCACCGCCCATCACACCTCTATCACCACCCCAAGCGATAGTAAGTTGAAATGATATTTCTTTGAATTCACTATTTATATATTGGTAAATTTTTGTGTTTGAGCTATCCCACCAAATATCCCCTTCACTTGGAGATGATGGTTCAGTAGCACTTGCAGTATATCCTTGCTCAATGGCGTTTCCCCTAACTGTTAGCTTGTTAGGAAAGTCTACATTAGAGCCATTATTATCAATCGTGTTTACTTTTATTGTACTCATAGTTTTCTCCTAAGAGGCGTTGCCTGATACGCCCTGACCACCGTTTTGATGATTTGTTATAATGTCATATCCTGTGTCTGTAGCATTGCCTGTCGTTTGTATAGTTATTGTATGAACATTTACACCCAAACCAGTACCTGCATAAAGCGCAGCCCTTGTTCCATCTGATGCCGCATTTACATAATTCATTGCTGAACTTAGATCACCAAAATCAGTTGCATTACCTGCCGATGCTATTGTGACGTAATCTATCGTATTTACATCACCACTATTTGAATTACCTCCAGAAAATACTGCTCTTGTTGCATCATAGCCTGCACCACTACCATATCGCGCAACCGTCAGGTCTCCAAAATCCGTAGCGTTTGCTGCCGTTGCCATAGTAAATGTATCTATTGTGTTTGTTCTTGAAGGACTTGAGGCGCTATTACCACCTGCACCTAAAGCGTATGTTCCATCACCTGCCGCAGTTACATAAGTTTCTGATCTGGTTAAATCCGCAAAATCTGCCGCATCACCAGTAGTTGCCATTGTCCATCTCTGAATTTGATTTGTTCTGGCTGAACCTTGAAAACCACCCAAAACAAAACCGTACGTTCCATCACCAATACCAGACGCACCAAGACCACTTGTCGCTGCCGTTAAGTTTCCAAAATCAGTTGCGTTGCCTGTCGTGGCACAAGTGATATAATCCATCGTATTATCTCTAGCACCACCGCCATAATTATATCCACCTGCCATTACTACGCGAGTACCATTTGAAGCACCTGCTACTTGACCTCTTGCAACTGTTAAATCCCCAAAATCTTGAGCATTTGCACTAATGTTGACAGCAAAATATTCTATTTGAGTATCACCGGATCCATTAGCACCTCCATAAGAAAAAGCCCTTGCACCATAATACGGAGGCACTGCATTCGAATGAGTTATCTGTTTAAACTCACTATTAACGTAATAATATAATTTATCATTGGTGCTATCGTACCAGAGATCGCCGTTTGCAGGGGAAGATGGTTCTGTTCCTGATGAAGTGTATGCCTTACCCATCAAACCACTATCAGACCCTGCAATATTTAAACCGTAGGTAAAGTTTGGTGCGCCTGTACCTGCACGATCAGTTATTTTTTTAACATCAAATTCTGACATATTTTTCTCCTAAGTACCTGCACAACTACCGACATTATACTTATTGTGGGTTCGATCACCGAAATCGGTTGCATTTCCTGTTGTTTGGATTGTTATATATTCTATAGTATTAGAATAACTGCCACCATTACTAATAGTATAACAACCCCGACTTGCATCGGACATTCCCCCATTTTGGAAACCACCTGCTAGACTTGCATCGCCAAAGTCAGTTGCGTTTCCTAATGTCTGTGTGGTGATATAATCAATAACATTAGAATAAGATGCACCTTGACCAGTACAAAAACAAATTCTTGTTGTATCGCTGACTGATGCAGCACCTCTTCTTGCATAAGTTAGGTCACCAAAATCTTGAGCATTTCCAGTAGTCTGTATAGTGACGTAATCTATCACATTTATTTTTCCACTGCTTGTATCCCGACCACCAAAGCAAGCTCTTGTCGCATCATTTCCACCTGCCGAGGAACGACCTGCTACTGTCAAGTCTCCAAAATCTACTCCGTTACTAGGAGTTGCTGTTGTTATGTAATCAATCACATTGCCTGTCTGTGTATTTCCTGCAACTAAACCTCTTGTTCCATCACAAGCTCCACCTGCACCATAATTTCTTACAACTGTCATATCGCCAAAATCTTGAGCGTTGCCAGTTGTGCCAACAGTAACGTAACTGACAGATTGTGTATTGTTGCTGCCATCATAACCACAACACGCAAATCCTTGTGTGCCATCACTGAAAGGAGTTGGGTCTTCTCTAGCTACATCAAGGTCTCCAAAGTCAGTAGCATTGCCAGTTGATTGAATTGTTATGTAATCGATTATATTTTGAACAGGGTATGAACCACCCATCATCAGACCTCTTGATCCATACCAAACTGCGGAAGAAACACCTATTGTCTCTTTAAATTCACCATCAACATACACAAAGATTTTTTCGTTAGTCGTGTCCCACCAAATAGAACCATTTTTAGGTGAACTAGGTTCAGTTCCACTTGCGTTGTATTCACCAGTATTTACCGTAGACAAAGCTGCCGTATTTATTGTTATGCCAGTAGTAAAATTAGGTTTGCCAGTACCTGCTAAATCAACAACTGTATCAACTTTTAATTCTGTCATTATATTATCGCGTATCGCGCCCCTGATGAAATTGTTAAAGTTATACCGTTTGCTATTGATACTGGACCAACGGAAAAACCATTGTCTGTAGCACTAATAGTAACGTCTGAGCTTATTGTTTGTGAGTGTGTATTGACAGGAGACAGCCCTGATGTACCTTGTTGGTCTGCAACCCAGGCGTAATCGCTGCCATTCCAACTTAATATTTGACCACTTGATGCGGTGCTTACATTTAAGTGAGCATCAACTTGAGAAGTGCCAAAAGTTGCAGGGTTTGTATCTGGACTTATTAATAATTCTGTTGACGAAACAGCCGTACCAGCTTCAACGGAAGGTGAGCTAGCAGTAAGCGCAATACCTCCTGCTTCTTGAACAAAATAAGTTTGACCAGGTGTTAAACCAGATTGTGCATCGTCCACAGAGCCAGCCGTTTGTATTGTCGCTGTCGCGCCATCTGCATATGCCGCATCAGAAACACCTACAAAATTTTCATCGGTAAGATTTGTTGATCCAACAACAGGTAATGTTATCGCAATAGCTCTCCCAGAGCTAGAGTATTTGTAACCATATAGCAATTGATTTGTGTCAGGATCGAAAACAGTTCCTGATGGTGAGTAGTTTTCTGTGGTGTACGATGTAACTGTATTCTGTGTCCCAACTGTGATTGATTGATCTGAGCTTGAGGTGGTTAATGGATATAAAGAAGTATCACTACTATAAGTAATTAAGCCAGTTTTTCCAGCATTCGTATCATGTGCTAATTGTATTTGGTTAGAATAAAAATCACTTACTTGAGCTTTCGTACCAAAAGTTATTGACGTACCTGATACTTCCCCTGCAATTACATAAGTGTCTTGACTTGCATCATAATCTGTAAATCCAATTACCATTCGGTTATTAGTAGAGTCATAAACATTGTTTGGTGAATCTACACGGCTATTTTGAAAAACTACCGCACTTCCCCAACTTATCGAGTTACCGCTAGATGATACCGTTCCAACATGTGCAACGCCTCTTGTATTAGCATTATCCCTATATGACGTAAGCATTTTATTATTTGTTGTGTCGTAGCACAATGACATATATGTAGCTGATCCACTTGTTAAGTATGCCTCAGATCCTAGTGAGATCGAAGTGCCGCTAACTGATCCCACGTTATACATATATCTATAGCTATTATCAGCATTACTTGCTGCAAAGACTACTCTGTTAGTGTCAGGGTCAAACTCACAATCATGGTATGTAGTTTGACCATTGAAAACAAGTGCACGGCTACCAAAGCTAATACTACTGCCTGATATGGTTCCTACTCTTGCGTACCCTTTAATATCTCCAGCTTGTATATTTCTGTATATGATAACCACTTTATTTGAATTGCTATCAAAACAAGCTGAAACTGTATCAGCGGCATTACTCACAATGACGCTTTCTGAACCCCAAGTAATAGACGTTCCTGATACTGTCCCAACACAAGCTGTCAAATAAGAGCTATTTCCTTCGTCCTCATATATAGCTACCACTTTATTTTCATTTGTATCATAAACTAACGCAAATCTGTTATCAGTGTTTCCAGAGTTAAAAGTTGATTCTGAACCTACACCGAAAGAAGCCGTTGGATTATTTACAGCACTAACTGTTCCATCGGAATTAACGATAACCATATCGCCATTTGCTAATGTACCTGATGCTACAGCTGTAAAACTACCACCGCCTGATGCTTGATCTACAAAACCTAGCTGCCCAGACCCATCCGTTTTAAGCACCTGATTGGCACTGCCGTCAGACGTAGGAAAGGACAAACCATCAAGAATAATTTTACCTGATCCGTCTGGTGTAATCGCAATGTTTCCGTTAGATGCAGAAACAATTGACTGTCCATTTACATCAAGCGATCCTCCCAACTGGGGAGAAGTATCTGCCAAAACACTTGCAATGCCACCCGATCCGCTCTGATCATCTACCCAGGCATAATCACTACCGTTGTAACTTAATATTTGTCCTGAGGATGCACTGCTTAAATTGAGATGTGTATTTACATCACTATCTGAATAACCTGCATTGCTTATCCAAGCATAATCAGAACCGTTATAACTAAGCACTTGACCACTTGTTGCGCTACTCAAATTCAAATGCGTATTTACATCACTATCACCATAACTTGCCGCAGGTGTTCCGAATGAAATAGTTCCTGATCCGTCCGTCTGTAAAACCTGTGAAGCACTTCCGTCGGACGTAGGAAATGTAAAAGCACTCGCAAAGCTTGCAAAGTTTGCATCTCCCACTGGGGCAGTTTTCACAAGACCACCCATGCCGCTATGGTTGGTACAATAGTAATATAAATGATCTGCCGCGTCTTGCTCTAACGTAACTTCAACATAAGCACCTGACGAACCTGCCGTTCCAACTGTTGTAATACCTGTGGTAAATGCAGAACCACCGCCATGAGTTCCGTTTGATGTTGTAGAAAATGCTAGCGGATGCCCACTGTTAGTACTGTCAGAATTATCAAACCGATAAGTGATTCCCTTGGAAAGCGACACTGTTTGTTGCTGTGTTCCGTCTATATAATATTTACCGCCAGAAACTGTAACGGTAATTGTTGCAACTGCCGCTTTACCTGAAGTATTTATGCTAGGCGCAAACTTTGCTAAATTTCTATTTATACTCATAATTAACTCCTAGATTGCGTATTGTTGCACTTGGATAACGTCGCCGGTACTAGCACCACTAGTTAGCGTTACTGCCGAGGCACTTATTGAATAGTCTGTCGTTGGCAGTAATAATATTCCATTTAGATACACCGCACTTTTTGCAGTATTATAGCTACCACTAAATGCTGTTTGTCCTGATGTTGCCGTAAATTCTGTAGTAGAATAATTTGCAGATGCGCCGCCATATTCAACCACTTCAACAATATCACCAGCATCAGCGCCAGTACCTAGAACAACCGCAGTTCCGCTTGTAGCTGTAAATGATGAGCTATCGAGCTTGGCCCCATTCATAAAGACCAGAATATTTCCAACAGTGTAATTTACACTGAAAGAAGTTTGTCCTGATGTCGCTGTAAAGGCTGTAAAATTATGCGCTGCGCCAGAAAGTGTTAAATCACTTGCACTAGGACTTATAAAAACAATTGCAGAACCAGATAAATTTAACAGCGAACCGGTCGAGCTACTGAGCAAAGTTCTAGATAATGTCGTGCCGCTATGAGTATAAGTGCCAGTGCCTATTTCAAATGCAGAGCCATCTTCAATTACGTATCGAACTTCATCTCCATCTGAGATACCGCCACTTGCAAATGTTTGAAAGCCACTTTCCGCAGCTCCTAATGTCAAAGTGCCGGTCCCTGTTGTTGATGTCGCTACCTTAACACGATCTGCGAATTTAACCATTATAGTTAGTCCTTATCTACATCAACTTTTTTTTCGGCATCTTTTTTTTGATTTAAGGCAATAGTAATGCCCTTTTTTTCAATTTGTTTTGCGTGCTCATCTGGCACGACCGTAAAAGAATGATTTTTCTTCTCAGTCATAAACCACCTATGAAGGATCTGGGATGCCAATTGTGAAGCTTGCAAGGTTGAATGTATTCCCTGATGTTACGCTTTGAGATGCTGATAGACTACCGGTAGCCAAAAGCCTACTATTTGAAGTATCAACAACAGCATAATGTGTGGCAGTGCCAGTACTTGTTATGCTGCCGTCTGTTATAGATGCCGCTGTAACTTCTCTGCCTCCGCCAGATCTATCGGCAGGCGCGCCAATGCTTAACGATGTAGAATTGCCTAGCGCATACGTTGCGTTAGCCTCTGTGTAAGTTGTCGCCTCTTGCGAAGTCACTAAAATTTTATTGGCTTCGGTGTCTAAAGTTGTTAAACCGTTGTCAAACACCCTATCTCCTAAACTTGCCATATTTTTCTCCTATGAATAGCTGTTTATTTGCATACGTAAACCAGAACCGCCATATTTGGCTTTATCATTATTGCCATTTATACCACTGATAGCACTTTGATACAATGCTGCCCATGTCTGTGTACGAGCATCATCAATTAAATATGGGGCACTGTGCAACAAAGATCCGTACAAGTAGGTATCTGGGTAATGTGTCAAAATCCAGTTTGTAGCTACAGAGCTACTGAGCTTTGTTGTTTTTGCGTAGTAATAAATTTGTCCGGTGTATGATGTATCAGGCGTAGGCCAAACCTCAAACGATCCTGACACTATTGCATAATATTGTGGCCGCCCAGTAGAGTTGTTACTCTCGTTTCGTTTTTTTTGTAAAAAAAGTGGTGTTACAAGCTCAACTGGTCTTTCATCAACGTCTAAATGAAATCTGACATTTTCTAAAAAGTCTGCCGGTAAAGCAGTAAACCTGGTGTCAATCGTTGCATTTGCTCTCGCTTCCATACGCCAATGACGGATTTTTCTGTCAAAGTCTCCTTCTGCAAGGGCGATAAAATCAGGTATTACGCTTGTAAGGTCATCTCTATTTAACCAATTAGCTAATGATGCCTTGAGCTCTGTATAAGTTGTAATGCTCATAATGTGCCGGCCCTTGTTCTAAATACTTGATTATTACTATCGTTTAACCATTTTCTCATTGCCTTCGGGTCGTCTGCAATGCCTCTTTTCTTCAACTCATAGTACACTGAAAGAGGTATGGACGCTACTTTATTAACGTCTCTGTATCTATTCGGCGTTTCTTTATATTCGTTTTTATTTCTTTCGGCTATGGCGGAGACATCTTGCTTTGTCTCGACGACATACTCGCCTTTATCAGTGACGTGCCAGTATTTGGTTATTCCAGTTGCAGGATCTCTATCAAACAATCGTTTCATTTTGCACTCCAAATAAGTGGGGCGACTTACGCCGCCCCGACTATATTATGATGTAGACAGATCAAAGACGCCGGCGTGAGCAGCTTCATTGAGTATCTCTAGCCCTGCCTCAACAATGATCATACGCTTCTCAGCGTCACCAGTTTTGGCGAGTTCGACCTGTTGGATAGGACGTAGCGTCGCTACAGCCGCATATTCTGGGTCCAAAAATAGTGCATCCCGATCTCTACTAAATCTGTTTGTCACCACATTTAAGGTCCCAAAATCAGACATGTAAACATCTGCCGTACCGATGATTGTGGTCGGTGCATTATCTGGAGCCATATAACGCTGCGCCGCAATACCTGCAAAACCTGATACAACAGTTTTGTTATGTGGACCAACCATCAAAATGCTTGGCTCACCACCGGCTGTATATGCATTCTGCATTGCAGTTTTTAACATCGCTTCAGTAAATGCTTGCTGCGTACCGTCTGTACGTGCATTAGTACCATTACCAGTTGGCGAGGCGCCATCTGAAGTATTAAACACATCGTTGGTAGCTATCCAGGCACCAATACCACCGGTCTCGCGTGCCGTACTGGAATTGCCTGCTACCTGAGCATTATTGTCGGTCAAAACTGCCTCTAAATCGCGTCGGATTTCCTTTCCGCGCTTTGCGAGCTGATAACTCAGTTCGTCATTTCTCCCGGCCAAATCTTGCGCTGCTAGGTTGTCAGCGACAATCAATGTACGACGTAGAATATGCGTATAGTTACCAACGCGAGTAGTTGCTGAGGTAGAATCGAAAGAACCTACGTCATCCCCATCAATGTTGGCAGTTTTATCCACTGCGTTTAAACTATCAGTTTGCCACTCAAAATAAGTATTAGATACATTTTTTGATCCAATATTACTTTGAAAAGGCACCTCCTCGGGAGCGATCGAACTAATAATATCGCTAAGTGATTCCCGAATACCTTTTGCGTCAAAAGACGTGAACGTATTTGCTACAATAGCCATTTTAAATCTCCTATAATAAGGCTCTTATTGCTAAAGCCGCATCTGAAACGCGGCCGGATTTTTTTGCGTTCTGAATCGCTTTTTGTGCCTCTGATGTGGGTTTAGGTTGTGATGCTTTTGTGCCGCTCTTCAATGTCTTGGCGCGTGCTTTTTTAGGCTTGGCCTTTGCCTCAGTCACTCGCGTTTCTCCTCGATCATATAACATGGCTTTTCTAGCTAACTTCACAAGCGTGGCATTTGCCAAACCCGAAATATCTTGCTCGGTAAATCCTTCGCCAAGTAGAAAGTCCCTAATTTGGGTTGCTTCCTGCGCCGCAACTTTACTGTCGCGCCACTCGGGTATGATCTCCGGCAGCATTTCGCGTTGCTGAGTAACATATTGCTCCTGCATCTCTTGCATCTTTTCTTGCTGCAATTTTTGCACTCGCTGTTGCTCAGACTGAACGGCTGCAATTTGAGCCTGACGCTCTTCTTGTTGCTTCCGCCACTGACGTTCTGCCTTTGCTGCCATTTTAGGGTCTGCGTCGTACAGAGTATCCCAATCCGGCTCCTGCTCCTTCTGCTCAAGCCGTTGCTGCAAAGCAGGCAACATCTGAGCATATTGTGCACGTTCACGCTCGATGTCAGATTCTTTGGCTTCTAACGCTTTGCGCTGTTCTGCCAATTCCTGCGTCTTACGTGTGTAGTCTCTTTGTCTTAGATTAGCTGCTTTCAGCTCTTGAACGGTTATCTCTTCACCATCAACCTCTACAGTGGCCGCCAGTATATCGAAGGATTCGTCTTCCGAACTTTCCGCATCTTCTTCAACTTCGAGCTCCTCTTCAGATCCTTCGACGACTGCATTATTTTCTTCAGTCGCTCCCGTCTCTTCCGAGGCTTCAGCCTCCTCCACTACTTCTTCAGTGGTTTCGGCCTCAAGCGCATCAGTTGCCGCAGCGTTATCCTCTTCGGGCGCAAGTATGGCTCTGATTGCATTTTGAGCACTGTACAGATCAGTCCCTTGTGGGTTGTTGTTTTCTGCCATCTCATTAACTCCATATTATGGGCTTATTTTCTTTTTATTTCAATAGCCCCGTTATCTACCATTGCACGCAACGCTTGTCGTACTGACTCAACGCCGCGTAATTTCATATAGATAGCCTCCCGGCCATCACTATCATTGGTTTCAGTTGCTCTGAACTCAAGCCAACAATCCTGCTCGATCTCATTTAAAAATCTTCTAAGATCTGTATCTTTTAGTAAACGGTCCGCCTCTCGACCATCATCAATAATTTGTTGTTTAGTCTTCACCACGCGCTGCCTCTTTAATCACGTCAGCCTGTGCTTTCATTACTTCTCGATTGATTGCCAGGTCGGATCGAATCTTCTCAACATTTAGTTGAGTGCCATACTTAGCTTTCATCTCCTCAGCCTTTACAAACAAGTCTGCCTCTAATTCGTCACGTTTTCTATCGTCATCCATTTGATGCTGCTCACGCTTCATTTGCAGCTCGGCAGCTTTCTTTTGAATATCTGCCTGGATTTGCTGTATTTGAACCGCAATAAGCTGCTCGTTAATGTCCGGCTTATTAGGCTGCGGCGGCGGTTGGAACTGCGCCGGATCACTCCAGAACTGCGACGTATCTTTAAATCCTGCTATTTCTGTCATAGATTTTAAGGTGTTAGCAAGTTTCTGCATGTCTGTAAGTGGATTAATTGGACCCATTGTCTGCATAGCATCTTTTTGCATTTCTGCGATCTGACGAAGCATTACCATGCGCTCAGTATCAGAGCCACGTCCAAGAGCTACGTTAACCGTAACATCCATGTCGCTATTCCAAGCACGCGGATCAATTGGAATAAATTCATTGTTTAGTTTAATCATGCGCTCACGATCCTGGTGGGTAGTCACTAAATGAAGCACAAGCTCATACATACGTTTTATACCGGTTTCCGCAAAGATACGTGCAATCATTTCAACTTGCTGTTGTGCGGCGCTTACGGTGGCTGCTACGGCGGTTGCAGTGCTAGATTGCAAAGCATCAGGGTCTAATCCCTTAGACGCCTTCGAGATGCCGGTGCGAGCTTCTTTGACCTCATCCATATATTTAAGCACAGGGAAAGAAGCCTGCCCAACAAACGGCATACTGAGCGGCTGTATTTGTCCGGCAGCTCTCTGGCGTATAATCGATCCTACTTCTGTAGACATCGCATCGTCAATGTTAACCATACCTTCGACCACTGCCACCCGTGGGTGAATTGACATGCTTAGGCTATCAAGTGTGTTTCTAATAATTGATGATTTGATTCTTTGAACGTCCATCACTGTATCAGCAACTGACATGCCAAAAAAATCGTGTGGCTCAGGATCAGGACATAAAGTTGCAAACGGTGACATATGGCAAGGCTCATTCATGAGTATTTTATTGCCATCACCTGCGGTGCAAACCTTACGCATTTCTGCAATTCCATCTCCATCATAATCGACACGAATATAATTTTCGACGTATAAAACCTTTTTCATTGCAGGATCGTGACGCTCGTTCATCTCGTTGGTCAATGCTTTGTTCCGCGTGTAACGCTCAACATTTGTATCCATGTCGTCGTATGACGCGCCAAGCTCTGCTACTTCGTCGTAATCATAGCCCATAGCCACAAGCTCAGACACAGTTACGATGCGCCGGTGGGCAACGTAATCTGCTTGCTCTACGGATTTACTTTCCCGGGATATTAAAAACTCCTCTGGCGGCACTGCTTCAAGCTTAACGCGGCCGTCAGGATGCGTATATACCGCTCTAACATCATGCATCATAGGCGCCGGTATTTCTTCACCGGTCAAAGGGTCCTGCATTGGCTCGCCCATAGGTTTAGACGCAACAATTTCGACATCAACCTTTGGATCTGACATCAAAGCAGCAAGAGCCATATCATCGAGACCAGAAAACGGAATAGTTTCAAACTTCGTTTGATCGTCCCAATATACTTTAAGTATTCCAACTTTACGCACAAGCGCGTCCATAAATGCAGCATGCATTTCTAGAAAGCCGTTGTTGTCTCTATTAACAATGTAATTAGCATAATCTGTGGCCTGCTTGGCTGATGCAACGTCCTCGGGCCCTTGTGGCACATACTCAACGCTTTGATCGCTACCGTGAAAAATACGCATTAGAGATGGCATAAGCGCCTGGACAGTATCTCGAACATCCATTGATACAACCTGGCTGCGCCCGTCTTCTTCATTCCCAAAAGGCTCACCTCGATAATACTGAGTAGCTGCGGCTCTTTGAGGCGAGATGTAATTATCAATAAAATCAATTGCGTCGTCAATTTCTTTGCCGACAATGCCTTGCAGCTCTTCTTCTGGCATGACGTTTGGATTGAGCTCCTGCTCAAGCTCGTCTGCGAGTTTATTTACTTCGTAGTCCATGTGTCACCTCTTACGTCTAATTGCGTTGGCTGCAAACTCAAGTAAACTAGTTGCGCCCTTTTTAACAGGAAAATAAAGTGGCGCATTTACTGCAATTGCATCTAAAAGAGAAAGGCCGCCCATGGCAGCATCTAAACCCATACCTAGTTTGTTTCCTGACTGATAGTTATCAAGAAAAGATTTTCCAGATGTTTTAAAATCTTCGTAAGCTACTGCGGAACCAAGTCCAGGCAAAAAACCTGCTAATTGAGCTCTAGACATGGCCACCATCGGATCGTCGCCGGCATCTGTCCGCATATTATACATACCAGTAGTAATTATATTTTCGCCTTTTTCTATATTATACAATCTTTCTAAATCTTTATCGGAATACTTAAAATCACCTTTTTTTCTAAATATTCCCTGGTAAGGGTCAACAAAATCTTCTTCAAGCCTCTCATCAGCTATTTCTGGAAAGTTACCGACAATGCGATAAGCTGCACGGATATTTTGCGTATCTGCCATTACATGCCTCTACTTAAATAGCTTAATAAATCTTGCTCATTATTTTGATAAGAGCCTAACAGTCCTCCGGCTCCTGCTACACCCATCAAAGGTATTTTTCTATTAAAAACCAATTTAGCCACGTCGGCCGGTGATATTCCGAGCTCTTTGGCAGTAACGTCGATGCGTTCATCAAAAATGTCAGAAACTGTTTTTCTATCAGACATAAGGTTAGTTTCATCGCCGAGGCCAAACCACGAAAGTGCTTGAGATTCGGCAGGCTCAACGTCCAAATTTTTTGCTACATCGTCATAAATATCTGCAAATATTGGATATTCTGTTTGAGCTTTCACTTTTCTGCCGTCAACTTCTATAACTTGCGTTCCTATTGTGTCGTCTATCATATTTGGCGTCAGTGTTTTTGGATCTTTTTTATAAGCTGCTTTGAATTTTGGTAATATAAAACCATCGGGCACAGAGCCTGCCTTTACCTCATTCATAGCCATAAGAGCGCCTCTAATAGCGTGCGTATCAACCGTAACCCCGGAGCGATTTCCAATCATATTTGCACCGAAAGTTGCCGGTTTCGTATTAGTCGCTCTGTCTATAGATCCAAATTCTGCAATATCGTCCAACAACTTTCCGTGAATACCTCCTTTGCCGGTCATCATTGGGTAGCCCTTTTCAGATATACCTCCACTACCTTTACCAACTAACTCTCTAAAAGGTATTCCTGCGTCAAGCTTAGCCATAACAGACGTTGCATTTCTTATGTTGGGCTCAACAGGCGTTCTTGGAGAAGTTGCGGCAAAATATTTAGAAAAATCATCTAAATACTTTGCGGCTTCATCCTTACTCAAACCTGCTTTAAGAGCTGCTCGATAGATTGGCCCGTCACTACTATAAAAAAAACGAGCATCGCTTTCCATGATGCCACTTTTTAATATTTTTTCAGTCAATTTATCAGCTATTTCTTGCCGGCCCTTAATAAGTGGGCGCGCTCTATCTTTTAACGGTAAAGTTGCTAAAGGATTTGGATTTCGAGGATACATGCGACCTAGATCCTCGGAAAACGCAACTCCAGAAGGTGTTTTGTAATCAGTATCTAAAATTCTTTCACGATCAGGGTCTGGCTGTATTCTTTTTTTAGTTGGCAGCTCCATCCTATCAGACATAATGTCATAAAAAGCTTTTAAGCCATCTCGTCCGCCCCTTGCGATAAGTTCTAACAAATCAAGTCTACTTGCCATGCTACCACTTCACTTTATTTGCCCAAAATGCTGCGGACATTTTGCCTTTAGCAATATTTTTAGCGTGCCTGGCTTTAAATGATTTAGCACGCTTTGTCATTTTTTTGTCGCCAGTTTTACCTTGTTGGCCAAACCTAATAGTTTTTACTTTGTTACCCTCTTTTGCCACCACCACATGAGATTTTGTTGGATGATTGGGCGTGCGTTTAGGCTTGTTGTAGCCCGAGACGCCGGCACGAGCTAGGCGAGGGTCTTTTTTACTCATCTGGCTCTCCGAACCGCCCTTTTCTCGGCTTTTGTGTATTTTGCGTTTTGTTTGCCGGCTTTTGTCGCTTTGTTTTTAGCTCTAGAGCCTGCGGCTTTCTGCGCCGGCGTCAAACTATCACGGGCAGACTTTGGAAGGTATCTGCTTTTACCCTTCTTACCGACGTAGTCCCACTTTTGCTTGCCCCACCTCTTTAGAGATTTTTGCGACTTCTTCAACGCCATCACTTATAGCCTCCGCCGGCCTTCTTATACTCGTTAGCCAAGAGCTGCGCTTTACGCGCAGACCACTGACCTGCCTTACCGCCTTTTGTTCCTGCTTTAATTTTGTTAAAGAGACGTTTACGCATCGTCGGCTTAGTATAGTTGCCGGCTTTGTTGACGGTAGACTTCTTTTTTTTGGCAGGCATTACTTCTTTCGGCTCATCTTGCGTTTCGTCGTTGTACCGTACTGCATTTTCTTACCGGATTTTTTTGCAGCTTTCTTTGCGGCTGCCATTCCCTTCTTAGTGTACGAATATTTCTTACCACCGACCATAGGCATAGCGATCTCCTCACAGTTAAATATGGGCTAATAATACAGGATTATAAGAAAAAAGAAAGCCCGACATAAATTTAGTGGCTTGTGTATTTGTTAACAAAATGTTAACATGGTTATATAAAGCGAATCAGGAGGTGTCGCATGAGACTATACAAATCAAGCAACGGGCAATGGGCAGGCACTCAACGTGACGCTCAGAAAAATTTTCCAAGAGATTGGAGCGAAGTAGACGTACCAACTTCTAAAGCCGATCTCATAGCTTGGCTTAACGAAAATCAGGTCGGCGCAACAAAGCAGGCTCAACCGGTTGTTGAGCACAAGCCCGTCGATCCATCGCAGATAGACCCACAGGCGTACAGTTGGGTACGTTGGGCATACGAAACTTTAAGACGCGGAGACCGAACAGAAGCAGAAGCAATGCTTCTTAGAGGTCTTGAGTTTAACAATCCAATCGGAGGAGGTAACCGATGAACAGTCTAACAAATCTTTCAACCGAAACCCTTTACACTTACATGCGTAACGCGCTGCACACTGGTATGGTTTGCACCGGTCACACCAAATCGCATTGGTGTTTTGTCCACGCAAATCGCTACCGCGACGAACTCAACAATCGTGGCGAAAATTTGCCCGACTACGACTTACAACGTCTCTTTGTCGAGGACGACGGTTGGCGCAGCCAACAAAGTGAACTGGGCGAGTTTAACGGGGAGGGCTCCTCGGGCTACTAAACAACGCCCCTGATACTACGCTTTAACGGCCGGCTCCATGAGCCGGCTGAACTCGTTCCGGATGCCAGTGTCGTGTGGTCATTGGCCAGTGACAGACAAACGGCGTCAGCTCTATCCGGAGACACGACGCCCCTCTTCTTCATTGCCTCTTTTGACTCGACTTGGATCTTACCGGCCGAGGTGAAGTGATAGCGAGGCGCAGCAAGCTCCGCATAAAGCGCATCGTCACGCGGCAACCGGACGTCCATACCCTCAAGCCACGCCTTGCACTTAAACCAGATCTCAGCGCGCAGGTTTAAATACGTGTCCTTGGACATTGCACGCTCGGAAACATTTAAACCACGCGCAGGTAAACCTACCTCGCGCAATCGATCTAACACGCCGGCACCGAACCCGTTGCTGTCCACAATGATCTCTGTCGGCCGTTTGGATGGTGGCAAAATATCATACTCCGCCTTTACAGCTCCGGAAAGCTGCATCAGATCGAGATTGCGCCACACAGTTAACGGGTGAATTACCGGCCCCTGGCGTTTACATAGCACGCTGCTATCGTTGCCCTGGCGCGCCACGTCTAAGCCCCAAACATATGCCGCATCCTCATGCACCTTTATATCACTTGCCATCGCATGCTCGATAAGCGCCACCGGTATCACCGTATCCTCCTCGGACGGTGGGAAGTTGCCAAGAACACGCACATGATACGCAGGGCTATCCTCACCATAACGGCGTCTCATGTCGTCGATGTAATCGTCGGACACTCGAGGCGAGCTCACGCAGGAAACGTGCATCGTATGCCAATCATCGCGCAGCCGGTTATGCGTATCGTAAAAAAAGCCTGTGTTTCGCGTTGGGTTACCCGTAAGTACAGTGGTCGCATTATGTCCGGACATCGATCCACTGGCGGCCTCAAAAACGGCGTTCGGCACGCCGCTCGCCTCGTCAGCGATTAATAGCACGTCCGAACTGTGAACGCCGGCAAGCGCCTCCGGCTGCTCGGCCCGAGACGTGCGAACCGATATAAACGTGCTCTCAGGGCTCTTCTTCAGCTCAATACGGTCAGATTTAATCTCGAGTAACTTATCAAACGGAGGCCGCAGGCGTTTGGCTACATTTTTCATTTCTGCAAAACAGGCGTCAAAAAGCTGCGCCGAGGTGGGCGCCGTAACAACGGTTTTACTCGGAACACGCATCAAAACGTGCCAGACGGCAGCCATAGCTACGGCAGTTGATTTTCCGACACCGTGTCCAGATCGAACAGTTATGCGTCTTTGCTCTGGATCAGCAA